>VOFF01000035.1_pt1 | contig 42000 bp, 51 predicted proteins | sample 5384061 | NCBI WGS metagenome assembly VOFF01 (sample SAMN12384725, study PRJNA508395) | human gut metagenome | isolation source: healthy gut E | host: Homo sapiens | reverse complement strand
AATCGACTGTGACCGTCATGAACAGCGGCACTTCGCCCTCTTCCATTTCCAGCTTGGAAGCAACATAATCACCCAGCACGCTGGCCTTGGTATCGGCAAATTCCGATGCGCGGGATTTGTACACCTGGGCATGGTTGGTAAAGAAGAGCAGCTCGGCGCTGTTGGTGGTTTCTTTGGTATAAACCACCTCGTCGCCGTCTTTCAGCTTCTGCTCGCCAGACATGCGCAGGCTCTGCGGGGTAATTTTTTTGAAGTAGCCTTCCCGCGTAAAGAACACCGTGACCGGGTAATCCGGGATCTCGTTCTGCTCATCAGCAGCAGAATCGTCCGGCAGGTCGTACAGAATTTCCGTTTTGCGGGGGCTGCCATACTTTTTGGCAACATCGCCCAGCTCGTTCATAATGATCTTGCGGATGCGGGCGGGGCGTTTGAGAACATCTTCCAAGTCTGCGATCGCCTTTTCCAGTTCCTCAATTTCCTCGGTGCGTTTGAGGATATACTCACGGTTGAGGTGGCGCAGCTTGATTTCCGCCACATACTCAGCCTGCACTTCGTCAATGCCAAAACCGATCATCAAGTTGGGCACAACCTCGGATTCTTCCGCAGTGTTGCGCACAATTTCAATTGCCTTATCAATATCCAGCAGGATAGCTTCCAGGCCACGCAGCAGGTGCAGACGCTTTTGCTTGCCCTGCAGATCATAGTAGGTGCGGCGGCGCACGCATTCGGAGCGGAATGCGATCCACTCCAACAAAATCTGGCGCACGCCCAACACGCGGGGCTGACCGCCGATCAGCACATTGAAGTTGCAGGCAAAACTGTCCTCCAGCGGGGTTGCTTTGAACAGACGCGCCATCAGCTTGTCCGGGTCCTGGCCGCGCTTGAGGTCGATGGTCAGCTTCAAGCCGTTCAGGTCGGTTTCATCACGCATATCGCTGATCTCACGGATCTTGCCCAGTTTGACCAGCTCGGTGATCTTATCCATGATGGCTTCCACCGTTGTGGTCGGCGGAATGCGGGTGATGTCAATGCAGTTGTTCTCTTTATCGTAAGCCCACTGGGCGCGCACGCGGATGCTGCCGCGGCCTTTTTCCAGCACATTCTGCATCTCGGCGGCATCATACAGGATGGAACCGCCGCCGACAAAATCCGGCGCGGGCATCAGCTGGGCCAGGTCCGCCTGGTCGTCTTTCATCAGGGCGATGGTTGCATTGCAGAGCTCCACCAGGTTGAAGGAACAGATGTTGGACGCCATACCGACCGCAATGCCCAGTGTGTTGTTGGCCAGAATGGTCGGGAAGGTGACCGGCAGCATCGTCGGTTCGGTGGTGGTGCCGTCATAGTTGGGCACAAAATCCACAGTATCCTTGTCGATATCGCGGAACAGCTCTTCACACACGGGTTCCAGCTTTGCCTCGGTGTAACGAGCGGCGGCGTAAGCCATATCGCGGCTGTACGCCTTACCAAAGTTACCCTTGGAGTCCACAAAGGGCACCAGCAGGCTTTCGTTGGAACGGCCCATACGCACCATGGTGTCGTAAATGGCGGCATCGCCGTGGGGGTTCAGGTGCATGGTGCTGCCGACGATGTTGGCGCTTTTGGTGCGGGCGCCTTTCAGCAGGCCCATGCCGTACATGGTATACAGCAGTTTGCGGTGGGCGGGCTTGAAGCCGTCAATTTCCGGCAGCGCGCGGGAAACAATAACGCTCATGGCGTAAGGCATGTAGTTTGTTTCCAGCGTATCGGTAATGGGGCTTTCGATGACCTCACCGGCAGAGAGGATCTCGACGTTATCGCCCAGCTGCGGGCGGGCAGGGGCGGCTTTCTTTTTGGTTGCTTTTTTTGCCATTTTGCTCTCTCCTCCCCTGATTAAGATACATCCAGATCGTCCAGATATTCAGCGCCGTGCTCCGCAATGTGCTCCTTACGGCCCTGCAGATTATCGCCCAGGAGCAGGTCAAACACCTCCGCCGTGCGCTGAACATCGGTGGGCAGAACTTTAATTAAGCGGCGGCTTTCGGGGCTCATGGTGGTCAGCCACATCATTTCGGGGTCGTTTTCGCCCAGACCTTTGGATCGCTGGATCGTAAACTTCTGGCCGTCGATCCGCTTCATGATATCGGCCTTTTCCGGCTCGGTATAGGCAAAGTAGGTCTTATTTTTGGTGTTGATCTCATACAGCGGGGATTCCGCGATATACACATACCCCTGATTGATGAGGGTGGGGGTCAGGCGGTAGAGCATCGTCAGCACCAAGGTGCGGATCTGATAACCGTCCACATCAGCATCGGTACAGATGACGATCTTGTTAAAGCGCAGGTTGTCCAGATTAAAGGTAGCCAGGTCCTTATTGTGGCTGCCGCCCAGCTCCACGCCGCAGCCCATCACGCGGATCAAGTCTGTGATAATGTCAGACTTGAAAATGCGGGCGTAATCGGCCTTCAGGCAGTTCAGGATCTTGCCGCGAATGGGCATGATAGCCTGGAACTCCGAATCGCGGCTCTGCTTGACCGCGCCCATAGCGGAATCGCCCTCCACGATGTACAGTTCGCGGCGGGTGGCATCCTTGGTGCGGCAGTCCACAAATTTCTGCACGCGGTTGGCCAGGTCCATCTGCTGGGTCATTGTTTTTTTGATGGACACACGCGCTTTTTCGGCGTGCTCGCGGCTTTGCTTATTGATTAGCACCTGCTTGCAGGCTTTTTCGGCTTCGTCCGGGTGCTCCACAAAGTAGACTTCCAGCTGGTGCTTGAGGAACTCCGTCATGGCCTGGGCCACAAACTTGTTGGTGATGGCCTTTTTGGTCTGGTTCTCGTAGCTGGTGCGGGTGGAGAAGCTGGAGGAAACCAGAATCAGGCAGTCCTGCACATCGTTGAAGGTGATGGAGCTTTCGTTTTTCTTGTACAGACCCTTATTTTTCAGCCAGTTGTTGATCTGGTTGACAAAGGCCAGGCGGACAGCGCGGTCCGGGCTGCCGCCGTGCTCCAGCCACGAAGAGTTGTGATAGTATTCCAGCGTTTGCACCGCGTTGGAAAAGCAGAACGCCACGTTCATTTTGACCTGATATTCCGGCTGATCATCACGGTCGCGGCCGATTGCGGAACCGGAGCAGAAATGCACCGGGGTCAGGGTTCCCTCACCGGCGATCTCATTGGCATAGTCCTGAATGCCATGCTCATAGAAATATTCGATTTTTTCGGCACGTTCGCCCGTGCGGTCGTTGAACACGAGAGTCACACCGTCATTGACAACGGCCTGGCGGCGCAGCATATCCTTGAAGGTATCCGCCGGAACATTGATGTCGGTAAACACATCGGTGTCCGGTTTCCAGCGGATGACGGAGCCGGTGCGGCGGCCGGTGAACGGCTCTTTTTTCAGCCCGCCGACATTCTCACCTTTTTTGAAATCCAGGTGATAGTGCATGCCATCGCGGTAAATATCCGCAGTCATCGCAAAGGCGGCCAAAGATCCCAGTCCCGCCAGTTCGCAGAACACAAGATCCCAGTTCCAGCGTTCTTCAGCTTTATTGTAATCGACGGCGGCCAAAGTCCTCTACTTCCACAGAGTGATCCGGGTAAAGGGTAACGTTGATTTTGTTGCCGTGGCCGTCACGCGCTTCGTCGATGGAGTTGGATACGATCTCAAAAATGGAATGGGCACAGCCTTCCACACCGTCAGAGCCAAAGATAACGGCCGGGCGCTTGCGCACACGGTCTGCACCTTTTAAAGAAGTAATGCTCTCGTTGCCATATTCCTGTTTTTTTGCCATGCTGCTCCTCCCGGCCCATCGCAGCTGTGCCGCGCAGGCCGTCCTGTAATCAAAGCAGACGCCCGCCCTTTCTATTATATAAGAAATATAACAGCATCTCTGCGGGCATAAGCGCCTGTGTTCTTTTCTTTTATTAAACCATAGGTTGTAAAACTTGTCAAATATTCTTTCTCTCTTTTCCCGTACTGCCTCCGGCACGAAACCGCGAAAAAAGTCGTTCTTATTTTGCACGCAGAGACGCCGAAAAGCAAAAACTTTTCAATTTTTTCAAATTTGCATTTACCCCTTTACAAAATCGAAATTTCAGGTATAATAATCATCGTCCGGTGCGCCTCTGTAGCTCAGTCGGTAGAGCAGGGGACTGAAAATCCCCGTGTCATTGGTTCGATTCCGATCGGAGGCACCAGTCAAAGGGAACCCGTTAGGGTTTCCCAATATGCGGCCGTAGCTCATCTGGTAGAGCGCCACCTTGCCAAGGTGGAGGTAGCGAGTTCGAGCCTCGTCGGCCGCTCCATTAAGGAGCAGCAACAGTTGCTCCGGTATGGCCCGGTAGCTCAGTTGGTTAGAGCACCAGCCTGTCACGCTGGGGGTCGTCGGTTCGAGCCCGATCCGGGTCGCTTCGTCGGAATGTCAGTCGTTTGTCTGGCAGTCTTACAAGTAAGACCGCCGTAACAAACTCTGAAATTCCTCCTCTTCCCCACAAAACTTTGCTTCGCAAATTTTTGCAGGGGCCCCTGAAATTCGCAAGAATCGCTCGGGAGGGTGCAGGGACAAATGCACCGAATATGCGGCCGTAGCTCATCTGGTAGAGCGCCACCTTGCCAAGGTGGAGGTAGCGAGTTCGAGCCTCGTCGGCCGCTCCATTGGAGTGGTATTCATCACTCCCTTATATGGTGACGTGGCCAAGTGGTAAGGCAAGGGTCTGCAAAACCCTCATCCACCAGTTCAAATCTGGTCGTCACCTCCAAAAGATTCCCGGAAGCTTCGGCTTCCGGGATTTTTGTTTTGCACTGTCCCCTGCCGGGGGCAAGGCCTGTGACTGTTCAAAACACCCTTATAAAACTCTATTACTACTATGGACTTTTGAACAACTAGAACTTTTTAGCTTATCTACGTTTATTCCTAGTTGTTCAAGATGAACAACTAGAGCAAAAAGCACCGTTTTTGTTCGGTTAGCGTTTCTAGTTGTTCAAAACCCCTCTGCTTTTTGAACAGCTAGAGATACAACGTATATACGCCATTTATTTTTCTCAAGGCTGAAAAGTCGCCGAAAGCTACGCTTTTCTGCGCATTATTTTTAGTTGTTCAAAACCCCTGTGTATCATAGGAGACTTTTGAACAGTCGCCCTTGCCGGGAAGTGGGACGATTTAAAATGTGCTCCGCTATCGGGTTGCGGCACCCAGCATCCGCATCGTGCCTTGGGCGGCACTTGCGTCTTGCTGGCCGCTGCCCCAACAACTCCTCCCTGTTTCCGCCGCTGGCGGCGGTCGTCGTCGTTGCTAGCCATTTTCAGCGGAAAGAATATTTATATTTTCGCGTTTGGAGCGACCGCGTTTGCGGAGCGCAGCGCAGCAATGAAAGCCCCAGTGGAGCTTTTAAGCGGCAGAGCGGTCTGCGTTAGCAGATGGAGGGGCTTTGCCCCGACAAGCTCTGCGGAGCGCTCCAAACGCTATTTTCACAGAAGGGCTGCAATGATTAAAGTGCGGTCTGAATTGCAAATGCCGTTTTCCTCCACGACCCCTCCGTGAAAAGGGGATTCAGAAAAGCCCGCAGGCTTTTCTGAATCCCGAAAAAACTAATTCCGCTATTTATGCGCAGAGCGCACGCGGCGCGCATTCCAAACCGTTCTCTCAGAACCGCAGCCGCATCTGATACCACACCACCCCGCCGTGGGTGGAAGCGGAAACGCCCTCGTTCACAAAGCCGAACTTTGCATAGTAGTGCAAAAGCTTCTCCTTGCAGGTCAGTACCAGCCCCTTGCGCCCCTGTGCGCGGGCATCTGCAATGGCTCTTTGCAGCAGCAGTCCGGCATAGCCCCGGCAGCGGCAGCGCGGGAGGGTGTTCACCCCAAAGATCATCTGCCATGCGCCGTTTTCATCATGCAGGGCGGCGTCCGCGTACATCTCATCTGTCAGGTCGGGTGTGTCGGTGCAAAAGCCATCCACAAAGGCCACCAGCTCCCCCTGCTCAAGCAGCAGCCAGAAATGACCGGCATAGTGTGCCAGCCGTCCGGCAAATTCTTCCGCTGTGGCAGCCTCCGCAGCCGGGAAGCAGGCCGCCTCCACGGCGGCAATGGCCTGTAAATCATCCATAGTTGCGTTGCGTATCTCCACAGTATCTCCCCTCTTTTTTTCTGTGCTACCAGTGTACCACAGCTGCCGCACAAAGGCAAAATATTTGCATCTGTTCCCCGTGCGTGTTACAATGGATATACTACGCTTGGAAGGGAGTTGAAACGCCATGCCCACCGAAAACCGCACTACCTTAACGCCGGACACCCCGGTGCGCTACCTGAAGGGGTCGGCCCAAAACCGCAGAGCGATTCGAGAAGCTGGGCATCGTGACGCTGGCCGACCTGCTGTGCCACTACCCCCGGCGCTACATCGACTTTTCCAAGCCCTACTCCATCGCAGAAGCTCCCGCCGACACCGAATGCGTGGTAAAGGCCGAGGTGTTTGCAAAGCCCGGCGGGCGCATTCTGCCGGGCGGGCGGCGGATGGAGCGCATCACCGCCGGGGACGATGTGTCCAGTCTGGAGATTACCTGGTTCAACAACCCCTATGCCGCCCAGAAACTGGAGATCGGGCAGGAATACTATTTTCAGGGCATCGTCACCGGCGGGATGCTGCGCCGCCAGATGGTCAACCCGCAGGTGCGCACCGCCGAGCAGATTCAGGCCGCGCCCTTTGAGGCCGTTTACCCCCAGACCGAGGGGCTTACCAGCAGCGTCATCTCCCGCTGCATCCGGCAGCTTTTGCCCCACGCGGAGCTGCTGCCCGACCCGCTGCCGCCGGAGATGCTGCAAAAATACCGTCTGCTCCCCAAGGCCGAGGCGGTGCGCGCCATCCACTGCCCTGCCACCGAGGAACAGGCCGCAGCAGCGCGGCGGCGGCTCATCTACGAGGAGCTTTTGGTGCTGCAATTGGGCATCGGGCGGATGCGCAGCCGAGGCGCTGCGGCCACCGGGGCACCCATGCGCCGCGCCGACCCATCCCCTCTTCTGGCAGAGTCTGCCCTTTGCCCCCACCGGGGCGCAGCGCCGTGCAGTGGAGGAGATTTTAAACGATATGGCGGGCGATACCGCCATGAACCGCCTGTTGCAGGGCGATGTAGGCAGTGGCAAAACGCTGGTAGCTGCCGCCGCCATCTGGGCGTGCATCCGGGCGGGGTATCAGGCTGCGCTGCTGGCGCCTACCGAAATTCTGGCCGCGCAGCACGCCGAGGGGCTCAACCGGCTGCTTGCCCCCTTCGGGATGCGGGTGGCCCTGCTGACCGGCGGCATGAAGGCCGCCGCCCGCCGCACCACGCTGGCTGCCATCCGCAATGATGAAGCCGACCTTGTGGTGGGCACCCACGCCCTGATGAGCGAAGGGGTGGAGTTTGCCCGGCTGGGTCTGGCGGTCATTGACGAGCAGCACCGCTTTGGGGTGCGTCAGCGCGGCGCACTGGCAGAAAAAGCCGCGAACCCGCACCTGCTGGTCATGAGTGCCACCCCATCCCCCGCACGCTGGGCCTGCTCCTCTACGGAGACCTGGACATCTCCATTCTGGACGAGCTGCCCCCCGGGCGTACCCCGGTCAAGACCCGGTGCATCACCGGCAAGCGGCGGCAGGACCTGTACCGTTTTCTGGACAGCGAGATCGACAAGGGGCGGCAGGTGTATCTGGTCTGCCCCGCCATTGAGGATGTGCCGGACGGCGGGCTGAACGCCGTCAAGACCTACTACGAGGACATTGCCAAGGCCCTGCTGCCCGACCGCCGGGTGGGGCTGATGCACGGCAAGCTGAAGCCCAAGGAGAAAGCCGCCGTCATGGAGGATTTCAAGGCCGGGCGGTTGGACGCACTGGTGTCCACCACCGTCATCGAGGTGGGCGTGGACGTGCCCAATGCCAGCGTGATGGTGATCGAAAACGCCGAGCGCTACGGTCTGATCGCCCTGCACCAGCTGCGCGGGCGGGTGGGACGCGGCGCTGCCGAGAGCTGGTGCTTCCTTGTCAGCGACAATACCAGCGAGGCCGTGCAGAAGCGGCTGAAATTCCTGTGCTCCACCACCGATGGCTTTGCCGTGGCACAGTACGACCTGGAGACCCGCGGCCCCGGCGACTTTTTCGGCAGCCGCCAGCATGGTCTGCCCACCTTGCAGATCGCCGACCTGATGAATGACACCCGTACCCTGCACGCCGCTCAGAGCGAGGCCACTGCATTGCTTGCCGCCGACCCGCTGCTGGAAAGCCCGGCACACGCTTTGCTGGCCGCGCAGGTGCAGCAGATGTTCGACAAGGCCGGGCCGATGAACTGAGGACGATTTTAAGTGCGCTCCGCTTTGCTTTGCGCAACTTCAGCGGAAAAAATATTTTTTAGTTCGCGTATATCGCGGCCTGCGGGCCGCGATATACGCTTTTTTCACAGGAGGGGCCGTGATGGCAAACGGCATCCATTACTACAACTTCACGCATAAAAAAGCGGGTCAGAAGCGCTCAGGCTTCCGACCCACGATAGAATATTATTCTTTGCTCCCAACAATGTTTTGCAGGATGCGGGCGGTCAGGGCATCCACCTTTTCTTCCAGTGCGGGCAGGTGCAGCAGGCGGTAGAGCCGCTGATACACGGCATCCACCGCGTAGCCCGCAGCGGCGATCAGCAGCACTGCACCGGTCAGGTACGCCAGCGAGGGCAGCAGCGCCCCGCCGAACCGGGGCAGATCCACCAACTGCCACAGCAGCGCCCGGGTAAAATCGCTGTCGTGCAGCAGGTACACCCCGAAAGACAGCGGTGCCAGCCGAAAGACCCAGCGCCGCCAGTAGTCCGAGCGGATATGGATATTCTGGAACAGCAAAAACATTGCTGCCGAAGCGATAACCGTAGCCAGTGCCTGATAGCCGTTGACGGTATTCACAAAGCCGTTCAGGTGCAGGACGTTTTCCACCCGCAGCGCCAGCATCCGGTTGAAAAGCCCCGCCGCCGAAGCCGCCAGATACGCCAGCAGGCACAGCCCGCTGGGCACGGTCACCCGGTATTTGCGGAAATAAGCGGCCATAAAATACAGGGTGTAGAACCAGATAAAGCTGTACCCGTTATTCACAAAGGTTTCATCTGTTGCCCAGTAGAACAGCGTGCCCCACACGCTTTGCAGCAGCAGCGCCACCAGCAGCAGCGTTTTGTACTGCCGCCGGTCAAGGCTCTGCACCACCGCGTTCAGCACCGGCACCGAGAGGTACATCAGAAAAAATAAGCCGAGGCAAACCAGTAGCCGTTGGAGGTAAGGGGTAAAAGTGCCCGGAGCAGCGAAATGGCTGAAAGCGGCACCGCACCCGCCTTGACCGCAACGCAGAAAGTGAGCATGGAGTAAAACCATACCTGTGCCCCGATGCGGAACAGCCGCCCGGCGCGGACAGCCCCCTTGCGCTCCGACAGATAATAGCCGGAAAGCATTACAAAGCAGTTGGTGGACACACGCGCCAGAATAAACAGCAGCCAGTAGATCCAGAATGCCGCCGATCCCTGCGGTGCCGCACTGCCCAGCCCGCCGTGCCCGATGCCGTGCATCAGCACGATCATCACCATACTGAGGATGCGCATCGTCTCAAAGCCGCTATGCCGTTTCTGCTCTTCCATACCCCGTTTTCCCCCTCACATTACATTTCCCCTGTTTCCAGCTGCCGCAAAGCCTGCCGCACCTGCTGCTCCGGCCGCAGCCATGCTTGATAGTACGCCGCATTGTGCTGTGCCATGGCTAAGATCGCCGCCGGGTCTGCCAGCAGCTGCCGCAGCTGCTCCTCGCACTGTGCCGGGGACGTATATGTTTTATAGTTTTTGCCCTCTTCAAAGCCGCCCGGCAGGGTGTACCGCAGCGGCTCGGTAACGATGGCGCGCCCCGCCGCCACATACTCGGCCAGCTTCCAGCCGGTAGAGCCATGCAATCCGGTAGATGCCACACAAATTTCCGTGTGCTGCATCCGGTGCAGATAGGCGCGCTTGCCGGTCAGCTTGTCCGGCAGGATCAGCTCCGGGCACAGCCGCCGGGCGCAGGCGTTGTCGGACACGCCGCCGGTGAACTGCGCCGGGAAGGCACTTTCAGTCGGTGCAGCAGCTCGATGCGGTCTGCGTTCACTTGCCGCCACTCTGCCTGTAACTCCGGGTATTGCTGCACCGCCGGTTCTTCCGGGTCCCACAGACGGGTCAGGAAGAGGATGCGCGGCTTTTTGCGCACCCGGGTCAGCCGGGCTTCAAAGTCCTGCGGGTAGCAGCGGGTGGAAAGCGCCCACTGCTTCAGGCGGCTCTTTGCGCTGCGCTCCGCTTCCAGCGGCGAGCCCGGACAGGTAACGTAGTAGTTCAGCCCCAATGGCCGCAGCTTTGCGGAGATATCGCCCGGGAACTGCCGGTTCTTCTCCTCCGAAAAGGAACGTTTGAACACCACATCCGCCCGGTGGAACAGTGCCAGCACCGCCGCCGGGTCGTTGTAGAAGTAGCCGTCCATCAGGTCAAACACCACCGTGCGGCCGTTGATTTCCGTTTCCAGCAGCGCTTCCCGGGCAAGGGGATTGCCCGGCCGCTCGTCCTGCACCCGCAGGGTCAGCTCCCCGCGCTTTGCCAGCAGGGTAAAACCCGCCAGAATGCCGCTGATGTGCGCCGCCCCCCCCGGGAGGATAGTTTTACCGTGACCTGCATTTTGCCCTCCTATCGGCGGAACAGCCCGGTGCGCCGCTCGCCCATGGGGATGACATCGCAGAACACGCACCGGCTCTTGGTGGAAAGCTGCACATCCTTGTGATAGCAGCCAAAAAACCATTTTTCGTAGGTCAGCTTGAGCAGGATCTCATCCAGAAACAGGTGCAGACGGTTGCTTTCGCCAAGGGCAAGGGCTGTAAAATCCAAAAAATCTGCTTGGTGCATCGTGGGTCAGCACATAATCTACCTTGTAGTCTACTGCCTCTAAGTTGCGGCGGCAGGTGTCGTACTCCTCGTCACTGGGCATCTCCTGCTTCCACCAGTTCACGCCCGGCTCCCGGTCGTCCTTATCCTGACTTTCCGCGCCGCCGAAGCAGAGATAAGTCTTGCCCTCCAGCTCCAGCACACTGCCCCGGCACACATGATACACATTGCCGCCAAGGCTCTGCACCCTGCCGCCGAAAAGTTCCGTCTCCGGGTACTGTGCCAGCAGGTCGTAATTTTCGTGGCTGCCGTCCAGAAACAGAATCGTGTAGGGGCGCTTGCGCAGCCAGTCCAGCCGCTTGCGCTCTGCGGCGCTGCCGTCCCACACAAAGCCGAAATCCCCCAGCACCACCACGGTGTCCTTTTTGCCCAGCCAGCGCAGCTTGCCCTGCTTGAAGCGCTGGATATCGCCGTGGGTATCCCCTGTAAGATATACCATTCCTGCCCTCCCTGCCGGAGCGAAAGAACGGTGTAAAACACCGCAAGGCTCTTGTAACACCCCGGCAAACCTGTTATTATTATAGAACACAGCACGCTTGCTGCAAAATTGATCTTCCGGCGCGCCGCACAGCTCAGCCGTATCTTGTATATTTTATCGCTTTTTAAAGGAATTGTCCACATGAAACGTATTTTTTGCACTGGTTCTTTCATTTGTATTTCTGCTCAGCTGTGTGCTGCCCGCCGGGGCCATGTTCGACCCCAGCCCGGTGTATCAGGTGCAGGCTGCAAGCGCCTATATCGTGAACACCGATACCAACATCATCGTCTATGATAAGGACAGCACAAAGCAGGTATCCGCCGGTGGTCTGACAAAGTACATGACCCTTGCCCTGCTGCTGACCAACTATGCCGACCATCTGGACGACACCTTCCAGATGCCCTTTGCCATCTCGGATTATGTGCATAACACCAGCAACGCCGACATGCGCTCCAACGAGACCTTCACCTACCGCGAAGCACTGTACGCCATGGTCACCCGCAACGCCAACGAAGCCGCCATGGGTGTGGCGTACACCCTTTCCGGCGGCGATCTGGACGGCTGGGTGGCGCAGATGAACACCCTGTCCCAGCGCATCGGCACCACCGCCAGCAGCTGGACAGACGCCTGCGGCATCGACAGTGGCAACACTACCTGCGCGGTGGATATGTACCTGATCCTGCGCTACCTGATGGTTGATGGCATCATCGTGGAGCAGCTCATGGGCAGCAGGGCTTTCTCCGAGTAGTGCGGCATCCGGTTGGCCGTGGTAAAGTGACGATCTCACCCGAACCGTTGCCGCAGGCACTGCCTGTGCGGGAAAGCCCCACCAGCGCCCGGTGGCAGAGCCGCCGCAGCTGGCGCTCGCTCAGGGGAATATCTGTAGCCAGCACCGTGATGATAGAGCCCTTGTCCTCATGGGGCGGGATGCGGTCGCTCAGCAGCTCGTGGATGGGTGTGCCCGCCACGATGAGGTCATCGAAGGTGGCATGATTGGAGAGCACCAGTGCCCCGATGGTGTAGGACTTTCCGTCCAGCTCCACCAGCCGGGAGGCAGAACCGATGCCGCCTTTCAGCCCGTGGCAGCGCATTCCGCGCCCGGCACCTACGGCACCCTCGGCAAAATCTGCCTTGCAATCTGCCAGCGCGGCAAAAACGTGCTGCTCTGTCACATGGAGCCCCCGGATATCGTTCAGGCCGCAGTCGTTGCACTCGCAGACGACCGGGTTCACACTGCCAGTGGTCTCACAGATATCGGGGTTTTTCTCCAGCATATACTTTACAGCGCGGTCTGTGCCGTGCCCACACTCAGGGTGTTGGTAAACAGGATGGGGGTCTCCAGCGTGCCCAGCTCATCGATCTGGACAAGGCCGGTGGTCTTGCCGAAGCCGTTGATGACATGGCAGGCCGCCAGCACTTTTTCGTGGAAAATATCCCCTTGGTGCGGCAGCAGCGCCGTTACGCCCGTCTGCACCACGCCGTCTGCCAAGGTGCAGTGCCCCTACCGTCACGCCCGGCACATCACTGATCTTATCCCGCGCACCTTTAGGCAGTGTGCCCACCTGAAAACCCCATTCGTTCCCTGCAATGCCCATCGTAGCTCCTCCTTGCCTTTTTCTATGGATATCATAGCATTTCCGCTGCCAAAAGTAAACCGCCATAGCAAGCCGGGGCGGGCGCTGAAAAAGGGGCTGCTACACAGCTATCTCCCTGTGCAGCAGCCCTTTGCTTTTTACGCCGCAGTGCAGTATCCCTTAGGAATGCTCCACCAGACGGAAAAAGCCCCTTGAACTTTCCCAGCAGGCCACCACCCGTTCGCGCTGCACAAAATCATTGAGGTGCCGCTGCATTTTCCGTCGGCCACGATCTTCTGAGCGCCGCATAGGAGACCAGAAAGTTTGCCAGCCACCCTGCCGGGACGGCAAGCCAGACAAAGGCAATGCCAAAGCGCGGTGCACAGAGCAGAGCAACGGACAGGCGAATTGCAAGGTTTACCATATTTGCAATGAGGAACGGGCGCATGATGCCAAGCCCGCGGAGCACGCCATCGGTCGCCATCTTGATGCCCATGAAGATGAAGAAGTAACCCAGCCACCGCATATAATCACCGGACACCTGATAGGCCAGCGCCGTTCCGTCTTTGCCCAAGAACAGCGAGGAGATCTGGGTGTGCAGGGTTTCAATGACCGCAAAGGCAATGACCGCAAAGCACAGGTCCAGCACCAGCGCAGCATGGTAGCCTTTTTTGAGGCGGTCGATCTTCTTTGCACCAAAATTCTGAGAGATATAGGCGAGACCGCATTGCCGATGGATACAAAGATCAACGAGAAAACATTTTCTACCCGCATCGTTGCTGTATACCCAGCGAGTGCCTGTGTACCGAAAGGATTTACCACTGCCTGCACAATCATCATACCGATGGACACTGTGGACTGCTGTAAAACCGACGGCACCGCAATGCGAAGCATGGAATACAGCTCCTGCCGTTCAAACCTGTTAAAGGGGCTTTTATATTGCTGCATCCGGTGCAAGAAAATCAAAAACGAAAACACTGCGGAAATTCCCTGTGCGATCAACGTGGCAAGGGCTGCGCCAAACACGCCCAAGCCAAGCCCCCGCCACCATCCAGAGATCCATAAAAATATTCAGGATGGAGGAAAAGATCAGCAGACCCAGCGGGATCCTGGACTCCCAATGGAGGTAAACATGGTGGAAAGAATGTTGTACATGAACAAAAACGGGAAGCCCACAAAATAGACCCGCAGATACAGCACCGCATCCTCCAGAATGTCGGCGGGGGGGTCTGTAAGCCGCTCATCATAGCACGGGAAAAGCTAAAGCCAAAAACGCCAAGGACAACGCTCAAAACCAGAAAGCTGAGCAGGGACGTTGACACGATGGTTTTCATTTTGCCATAGTTTTTAGCGCCAAAATAGCGGCTTACCAGCACACCGGCACCCACACCGGCACCCAGCGCCACACAGATAAAAACATTGGTCAGCGCAGCACAGGCACCGACAGCCGCCAGTGCCGAGGAGCCGACAAACTGACCGACTATGATGGAATCCGCCATGTTATAGACCTGCTGAAAAAAGCTGCCCAGGATCATTGGCATTGCAAAAACCGTCAGCGCTTTCAGCGGCGCATCTGTGATCAAATATTCATCTTTCGACATGATCTATTTCCTTTCAAGCTGTGTTTCTCTCAATTTTTTTAAATTGCTCTGGCCAAGTATACCACGCTTTTTCCCTAACGTCCGTTTCCCTTTCTCTCGTCTTGACAAGCCCTTTTCTTCCGATTACAATACCAAAAAGAGCCGGCGGGCGGTCTTTTTGCTGCCTGCTGCCACAATCTTCCGGGAAAGGAACTTTTTCATGGAACCAAAAACAAAACAATCTCTGCTCGTTACCGTGGTAGGGGTAACGCTTTTTGTAGCGCTGCTGCGGCTTTCTGACGTTCTGGCCTTTGCCGCAAAGCTGATAGATCTGGTACTGCCCATTCTGGCGGGCGGCATTCTGGCGCTTTTTATCAACGTGCCCATGACCGGTCTGGAAAAGCGGCTGAACCGCCTGTTCGGCAAGGCCAAAAAGCAGCCCTCGGCGAAAGCCATCCACCTTCTCAGCTTTTTCATCACCCTGCTGGGCGTTGTGCTGGTGCTGGTATTGGCGCTGACTTTGCTGATCCCGGAGCTGGTGCAGTCCTTCCACAGCCTGTATGTGCAGATCGAGGCCAATATTCCCCGCTGGACTGCCTATCTCAACGCACAGGATGCTGACATGGGCTGGCTGATGAACTGGCTGGAGGGCATCAACTGGGAGCAGCTGCTGCACAAGGTCACCAACAGCATCGACACCGTGCTGGTCAATGCGGTCGGGGCGGTGTCTGCCACCGTGAATATCGCGATCACCGCCTCGTTTGCCCTGATCATCTCCATCTATATGTCCCTCGGGGCCGAGAGCCTCGGCCACCAAGCCCGCACGCTGGTGTGCGCCTACCTGAAGCCCGGCCACGCCGCCGGGCTGCTGAAGTTCTGCCGGCTGTTCCGGCAGTCCTTTGCAAACTTTTTAACGGGACAATGCAGCGAGGCAGTGATTCTTGGCGTTCTGATGGCTCTTGCATTTTCCGTTTTCAAGATCCCCTACGGCAGTCTGGTGGGCGTGCTCACCGCCATCTGCGCCATCATCCCCTATGTGGGTGCACTGATCTCCTGCGTGGTCAGTGTGTTCCTTTGTGCTGTTGGTAGCCCTGTGCTGGCGGTGCGCTGCCTGATCGTGTACCTTGCCGTGCAGTTTGTTGAAAACCAGTTCATTTATCCCCGTGTGGTGGGAAAAATCCGTGGGGCTTTCGCCGCTATACACCCTTATTGCCGCCATGATCGGCGGAAAGCTTTTTGGCATCATCGGCATTATCTTCTTTATCCCCCTGACAGCGGTGGTCATCGAGCTTGTAAAAGAGGACACCTTTCGGCGTCTGCGCGCAAAAGAGCCCCTGCAATAAAACAGCGTGCCCGGAATACCATACCCCTGATACCCTTCCCCGGTGTCAGGGGTATTTTTTATGCCGTGCAGCTGCAAAGCACGCGGTTGTTCGCCCTTTTCCACGCAAAATCCTTCAAAAAACAGCTTGAAACACTTTTGTTACAATGATACAATATGATTGTTATTTTATGGGAAAATCAGCGCAAGCCCCGTGCGGACAGGCCGCGGGCGTGGGGGTTCCTGTGGGGTGTATAAGAATCGCTACGGTAGCACTGCGCTCCTGCACCTGCGCAGTACTGCCTTCCGAAAATGTGAGGAAAGTATATTTATATGATAAAAAAGATCTCCCGCCGCTCCTTTTTGCAGGCTTGCAGCGTTGCAGCTGCCACGGCAGCGCTGACCGCCTGCGGCGGCGGTAAGGCTGAAAGCAAAACAGCAGATGCGCACGAAGCTGTCACCTTTATGGCACCTTATAAGGAGATAGAAGCCTTTATTGAGCAGGTACACAGCGTTTACCCGGAAGTGAACATCGAGGTCGTGCCATACAGCGGCGATAACACCACCACCTGTTTGCAGAATATGTTTGCGGCAGGCGACCTGCCGGACGTCTGCACCTTGACCTACTACGACCCCCAGATCGATCTGGTCTCCGACAAACTGCTGGACCTTTCCGGCTACGATTTTACGGATAACTATGTGGAGTCCCGTCTGCAGGACGTGTTCGACAACGGTGCCATCTATCTGCTGCCCTCGGTTTACAACTGCTACGGCATCACCTACAACAAGACCCTGCTGCGAGAACACGGCTGGGAGCTGCCCAATTCTTTCGCTGAGCTGGAAGTGCTGGCTGCAAAAGCCAAGGAAGCCGGGGTCGATCTCTGCCTGTCGCAGATCCAGTACCCGGGCTACGGTTTCCAGTATCTGTGCAACATTGCAGATGCCGATTTCCTTGGCACACTGGACGGCAGACTGTGGCAGAAGGATTATCTTTCCGGCAAGGCAAACGTCAGCAACACCCCCGGCATGATGCAGGCAATGGCGTATGTCAAAAAGTGGAAGGACATCGGGATGCTGAACGACTCCGGCGATGCTCTTGACGACAATGTGACCCTGCAGAGGATGGCCGAGGGGAATACCCTGTTTTTGATCGGAAACACCAACGGCATTGTGGAGGCAGACGGCAACGCCGATAAATTCGGCCTGATGCCCTATCTTTCCGAGGACGGCACCCAGAACGTTTTTGTGCTGAATGTGAACTGCTTCTACGGTCTGAATAAAAAGCTGAAACAGAACCCCCAGAAAGCTGGAAGATGCGCTCAAGGTGATGCGTGTGCTTTCCACCGTTGCAGGCACCAGCGCTCTGCAGCCCGCAACGGCGCTGAAAAAGCAGCCTGCTGCCCTTCAAGGACGCAAAAGCGGACGGCACCTACTATGCCGACATCGCCGATGCCCTGAATGCAGGCAACACCGCGCCCTTTATCTATTCCGGCTGGGAAAACACCATCGTGACCACTGGCCTTAAAATGCTGGACTTCATGAAGGGCAATGCCACCATGGAGGATGTGGTCCGTCAGCTGGACGAGGATCAGGACAGTGTGGTGAACAACACCCCGGATGTCATCACTACCGTTACGGAGGAGCTTTCGCAGCAGGACTGCGCCATGCTGGTGGGCCGCTGCTTTGCACAGGCTACCGGCAGCGACCTTGCGCTGGTGTCGCTGAGCACATGGATCCCCGGCAACCCCACCGATCAGAACCATCACGGCGTAGCGGCCAAGCTGTACGCCAAGGGCATTACGGATTACGACCTTTCGGTCATCCTGCCCACCGGCTGGAACCGCACCATCCAGACCGTCACCCTGACCGGGCAGCAGATCAGCGACCTGCTGGCTTCTGGCTACGATGCCTACGGCAACGGCAAGGGCTACCCCTATGTGCTGGTAAGCCCGGTGCAGCCGGAGGCGGGCAAGACCTATCAGGTTGCCATCTGCGGTGTGAGCGACCGGCTGGCTGCCGAAGCAACGGTGACAGACAGCGGCGTGGTGGGCATGGATGCCGCAAAAGCCTTCTTTGGTGCATACACCACCATCAGCCGGGCAGACACTGCATGGAGCTGAACAGAACGGACAGGAGATACCGGATGTGAACAACAACCTATATAAAAAGCTGCTTTGGGGCACCGGCTTTGTCATCATCGTGTTGATCCTGACCCTTTTTGTCATGAGCCAGACCTACATCCAAAACCTTGTCTACCACGAGCGGCTGAGCCAGATGGAAGAGGTCACTCACCAGATGTTCCACAGTCTTGAGGATGTGATCGACAACCACTGGGACGAGGTGGATGTGCAGTGTAATTATTTGTACAACACCCCGCTGGAGACTGATACCGATCTCTACCGCTATCTGAAAAAGCTGTCGGAGCTTTCCAATTACCATGAAAGACAGATCGAACTGGTTGCCGTGGACTCTGACGGACATTACTATACCGAGTATGGCCGCACGGGTCTGCTGCGGGAAATGAACTATCTGGAAAACGCGCCGCAGCGGGTCAGCTATGTTTCCAATTCGCTGACCGTGGACGACTCCCGGATGGTGTTTCTGGAACAGCTCTCCACCCCCATCACGCTGCAAAGCGGAGAGACCGAGATCACCCTGCGCTACTTTGGTATTTCGCAGAGCATGACCCAACTGAACGATTATTTCCGCTGCGACGCCTACGAAAATAACAACAGCGTCTATGTGCTGGATAACGACGGTTTCAAGCTGTTCAACGCCAATGACACTGAGCTGCTGAAAGGGCATAACGTATACACCGTGCTCTCCCAGATGTCCTATCTGCACGGTTCTTCCTTTGCGGAGGCAAAGGAGCGGCTTGACCGCACAGGCTCCTGTTATTCCAACGCCGTGCTGGACGGGACCGAGTATTTCTACGCCCTGAAGCAGATGGAAAACGCCCAGTGGACACTGGCGTTCCTTGTTCCAGCAGAATATGTGGCCGTGAATACGCAGAAGCTGGTCAATATCGTTACGGTCGTTATTGTAGGCTTTGCAACGGTGTTTTCGATCATGGCAGTCATTGCTGGCTGGTTCCTTTTGCGGGAAAAGCAGCAGCGGGAGCTGCAGGCTGAAAAAAAGACGAACCTCCGTCTGGAGCAGTATAACATCCAGCTGACGCAGGCCAACGACGAAATGCGGCGGGCGCAGGATGCTGCCGCAGAGGCGTTACAGTCCGCCGAGCGTGCCAGCAAAGCCAAGACGGACTTCCTTTCCAACATGAGCCACGATATCCGCACCCCTATGAACGCCATTATCGGCATTACCACCCTGATGAAAAACGAGCTGCACGAGCCGGAAAAGCTTGCCGAGCATCTGGGCAAGCTGGAAAGCTCCGGTCAGCTGCTGCTGGGCATCATCAACAATATTCTGGATATGAGCCGCATCGAGAGCGGCAAGACCACCCTGCATGTGGAAAAAATGAATCTGTCCCAGCAGATCAGTCAGCTGGACAGCATCATCCGGCAGCAGGCAGGTCAGCGCAGTCAGACCTTTACGGTAAGCACCAATCTGCAGCACGAAAACGTGCTGGCCGACCCCAACCGTCTGAATCAGGTGCTGATGAACATCCTCTCCAACGCGGTCAAGTATACGCCCACCGGCGGGCACATCCGTTTGGAGGTGGAAGAGCTGCCCCGGAACGAGCACTACGCCCGGTACCGCTTTGTGGTGCAGGATGACGGCATTGGCATGAGCGAGGCCTACCAGAAGACCCTTTTTGACCCCTTTACCCGCGAGGAACGCTCCGGCACCAACAAGGTGCAGGGCACCGGCCTTGGCATGGCCATCACCAAGAGCATCGTAGACCTGATGGGCGGCACCATCCGGGTGGAGAGCGCCACCGGCGAGGGCACCCGCTTTGAGGTGGTGCTGGAATTCCCCCATTGACACCGAAGCGGACACGGTGCAAAAGGCGCAGGCGCTCCCGGAGGAAGAAGAGACCACTTCTCCCCTGTCCGGCATGAAGTTCCTCTGCGCCGAAGATAACGCCATCAACGCCGAAATTCTGCAAATGCTGCTGGAAGCCAATGGCGCAAGCTGCACCATCTGCTCCAACGGTCAGGAAATCGTGGATGCCTTTGCCAGCGTCAAGCCCGGCGATTACGACATGATTTTGATGGACGTGCAGATGCCGGTGATGGATGGCTTGGAAGCCACCCGCCGCATCCGCAGCGGTGAAAACCCGCTGGGACGCATCATCCCCATCCTTGCCATGACCGCCAACGCCTTCCTTGAGGATATGCAAAAGAGCAAGGAGGCCGGCATGGACGAACATCTGTCCAAGCCTGTGGACATCAGCGCACTGGAACAGGTGGTAAAGCGCTTCCGCGTTTTCCCCCGAAAATAAATAGCGGTCTGCAGCGTTTTTGCCGCAAACCACCGCATGACCTTGCATAAAAAATCTGCTGCCCCTTTGCCCGGACGCTTTGGCATCCGGTACGGGGCAGCAGTTTTTTGCGTTATAGAAGGAGCATTCCCCTCAGATGGGCATGGTCTGGTAGAACCAGTCCGAAATGGCCTTGCGGGTGTCGGCGAAGAACTTTTTCACCGGGCAGGCGGCATCCCGGGCTTCCTGCTCCAGATCCGTGCCTGCGGGGAAGTTGCGGATGACGGTATACGCTACCGACTGCGGCGGCAGTGACATCATCACAGCCGGGTCGTGCACCACGCAGATCTGCTCGCCTACCGCAAGGGTAGCGGGGTCGGAGGTGGTCTTTTCGTCATGGTCCTGCCAGACGGTGCTGTCGGTAACGATCATCTGATAGGTCTCCTGCTCTTCCGCAGTCACCAGAATAGACTCCACCTTGCCTTCCACGGTGCGGCTGACACCCTCTACTACACCATAATAGTAGAGCTTCTTGGAAAACAGCGCCGAAGCAGAGGGCAGCACGCTGACGCTGAGCAGCAGCACCGCAAGCAGACAAAAAGAGCGAGCGATAGGTCTTTTTTCATAGAAAACCTCCATTTTTGATGTTGCAGCGGAGCGCCCGGCGCTCCCGGATGCCTTATTTTACCACAACTACCATCGGATTTCTATATCCGAGCTTAACCGGCCACGGAAAATCAGCTTTTATGCAAAAAGGACTGCCGTGCAAAACAGCGCACAGCAGTCCTTTTTATGCTTTTATCCGTTTACTTGCTGATGGAAAGGGTGCCGAAAGCAGTCTCTTCAAAGTGGCTGCTGTACAGCTCCTGCATCAGTTTGATGAGCGAGAGGGTATCCTCTGCGCCGGCGGTCTCGTAGCAGGAGTGCATCGCCAGCTGGGGCAGGCCGATGTCCACGCAGTTCATGGACACCTGTGCCATGGCCAGATTGCCCAGCGTGCTGCCGCCCACCTTATCGGAGCGGTTTGCAAAGTATTGCAGTGGCACACCGGCGCGGGCAGCCAGCTCCCGGGCGGCGGCAACGCTCATGCCGTCGCTGGTGTACTTCTGACCTGCGTGGGTCTTGATGACCACGCCCTTGTTCATGTAGGTGCAGTTGTTCACATCGGTGTGCTCCGGGTGGTTGGGGTGCACAGCGTGGGCGTTGTCGGCGCTGACCATAAAGCTGGAAGCCACCGCGCGGTGGAAGTCCTCATCGTTGCCGCCAAGGCTCTGGGCAATGCGGTGCAGCACATCGTACAGGAAGGTGGAAGCTGCGCCCTGCTTGGTGCCGGAGCCGACTTCCTCGTTATCAAAGAAGGCTGCCACGCCGATGGAGCGGGCGTTCTTGGCGGTCAGCAGACCTTTCAGGATGCCGTAAACGCACTGCTGGTCGTCCAGACGGCCGCAGGAGATGAACTCCTCGTTGCAGCCCCAGACGGTGGCCTTTTCCCGCACATAGAGGAACAGGTCGCTGCCAAGGATCTGCTCTTCTGCAACCTGCAGCTCGGCGGCGATCAGCTTTTTCAGCACGCCTTCCTCGGCGGCACCGCCCAGCAGGGGAAGCATATCCACCTGCTTGTTGAAGGAAGCCTTATCGTTGACCTCGCGGTTCATGTGGATGGCCACGCTGGGGATCATCAGCAGGTCGCGGTCCAGTGCCACCAGACGGGATACGATAGCGCCGTTCTCCTGCACCAGCACACGACCCGCCACAGACAGCGGACGATCCATCCATGTGGCGCAGATCATACCGCCGTAGCCCTCGGTGTTCAGCTTGGTGTAGTTCTGCCCCATGTGGATCTCGGCGTTCTCCTTGATGCGGAAGCAAAGGGAGAATCCGTAGGCGGCGGCAACGTTGAAGCTGTAATTTTTCCAGCTGGTCGCCCATGCGGAAGGCGATGATGCTGGAACCGTTGCGGCAGACAAAGTAGTCCTTGCCGGGTTCCAGCGCCCACTTGCGGCTTTCCAGCAGCTCGGCAAAGCCTGCTTTCAGCAGGATATCCCGCACAGCGGCGGTGGTGTGGTATGCGGTGGGGTTGCCGTCGATGAAGGACAGCATTTCGCGGACTTCGGATGCGATCATAAAAATAAACCTCCTTGGGTGTATCTGAAAAAGAGCCGGTCAGTGCTGACCGGCCCTTTTTAAGCATATTCTGGTTACTTTTTGGCAGCAGTCTGCTCGCGCTTTGCAAGGGCGGGCAGAATGAATCCCAGCACGGTCAGCACCACGGGGGTGATGACGTTCAGTGCAAAGGTGAAGGGGTCCTTATCATACATACCCAGCACGCAGCACACGGCGGTAACGGCAAAGCACCAGCCGCCGAAGAACTTGGCCACGGCCTGATTCTTGACAAAGCGGTACTCGGCGGGGATGGTATCGTAGGCGTTGCGCAGGGCGATGTAGGCGGCAAACACCCACAGATAGCGCATGGGCATGCACACAGAGTTCAGCTTGGTCAGCTGGCGCAGAACAGCAGCCGCACCGGGCACGAAGGACTGTGCCAGAATGATGGAGCCGGACAGCACAGCCACCATCTTGATGCCGTTGCTGTGCACGCCGTGGGCGTTGACCTTTGTGCAAAGCCTGCGGGATGAACTGCTTGGTGTGCTCGTTATCCAGCAGCATACGCAGCGGTGCGTCGATGCTCAAGATCAGCACGGCGAGCTGGCTGATGACGTTGCACAGGGCGTAGATGATCATGAACAGATCGCCCACATGGTAGTACTGACCCAGCTTCTGGAAAGCCCAGTAGGAACTGTTGGCGACATAGGCGTTGAAGCTCTCTGCGCTGGCGTTGATGACGGCGGGGTCGAACATACGGCTCATGGCCAGCGTGCCCAGAATGGCGCAGGTGACCACCATGACGGCCAGCGCGATCATGCCGCGGGGGAAGCCCTTGCTGGGGTTCTCGACCTTATTGACGTAGGGAGAGATCTTCTCGCAGCCACCCACAGCGAACACCAGAATGGACAGAGAAGTAAAGTAGGTGACGTTGAAGTTGGGGATGAGGCTGCTAAAGCTCAGGTTTGCGTGGACGTACTCTGCCGTGGGGTTGATGGCCGGGGCAGCAAACATCATCACGATGTACAGCAGGGACATGACGAAGGTGCAGGTGCCTGCGGCAGTTAGCAGCTTTTTCAGGGGGTTCAGACCCAGACTTGCAATGTAGCAGCCCAGCAGCAGAATGCAGAAGGTAGCCAGCTGGATGTAGCGGGTGGGGAAGGAATCGTAGGTCTCCGCGTTGCGGAAAACGGCCCAGCTCAGCGCCTTCAAAAAGCCGCTGCCCTTGCTGGCGATGTAGGTGATGTGGCAAGCCCAGTAGGTCCAACCGGCGTAGTAGGCCAGCTTGGCGTTGGTGGTCTGGTGCAGCCAGGAGCTGACGCCGCCGCCCTCATTCTTAAAGGCAGAGCCCAGCTCACCCACCATCAGCGCATAGGGGATGAAGTACAGGACAAACATAAAGATCCAGCTGAAGATGACCTGCGGACCGTTAAAGTACACAAAGCCGTTGGTAATGTTGCCGAAGCCCCAGACCGTAGAAAAGGCCATGAAGGCAAGGGTAAGCCACGAGATCTTTGTGGCTTTTTCTTTGTTAGACATGCGGACAATTCCTCTCTTTCTTTTTCCACACAGGGCGGAAGTTCCTGTAAGAAGGCCGAGGTTCCGCATACGTTTCGCAATTTTTACCAAAAATACAGCAGTACTCGACCGATCACTTTGATAGTATAGCATAATTGCAGATTGTAGACAATCTGCAATTTCCATAAAATGATTGGTCAAAATTTAGACGGTCAGCCAAATTCCCCTTATTTTGCTGCTTCGTCCGCTGCCTGTACGGCGCTGTTCGCGCTGCGCATCCGCTCCATGGGCTCCATGTAGTGGGCGTAGACGGCGCGGCAGGCAGTCTCGGTGTCGCCGCTTGCCAGCGCCTCGTACAGCTTGGTGTGGATGCCGTTCTGCCGCTGTGCCAGCGTCTCGTGGTTGGAGCCGCTGTTCGCCCCAACAAGCAGGTTGCCGTAGTTCAGGTCGTCCCAGAATTTCAGCAGTCTGGGCAGCCCTGCCCGCTGCACGATGACCGCATGAAAGCGGTTGTCGTTCTCCACGATCTGCGAAAGATCCCCGGCCGGACATTGCGCATCTCCTCTAAGATGCCGCGCAGGGTGTGCAGATCCTCCTCCGGGAATTTGCAATCAAAATAGCGCAGCGCCGTCATTTCCAGATTTGCCCGCAGCAGATAGATCTCGTAGGCGTCCTCCGGCTTTACCCGGCGCACCGAGCAGCCCACATTGCGCGAATATTCAACCATGCCCTCCTGTTCCAGCTGCCGCAGCGCCTCCCGGATGGGTGCCCGGCTGGAGCCAAACTCCTCGGCCAGTTTCTGCTCGGCCAGCTTTACGCCCGGCTGTAATTCCCCGGTAAGGATCTTGCTCCTGATGGCAGAGGTGATACTTTCCCGTAAAGTCTGAAAGGCAAATTCGCCCATGACTTTTATCCCCCTTTTCTCTTCTATACGTTCTTTTTTTGCCGCACGCAGTCCGCAGCCGCTGCCAGTGCAGCCGCAGGCCTGTATTGCGTGCGCCTTATAAGGATACCACGAAACGGTGGAAAAATAAAGTTTTCTGGCAAAAACAGGTACTTTCTCCCCTCTCCGTCGTCGAAAGCCTGAACACAAAAAATGCCCCCGGAGGGCTTGTTGCAGCTCTCCGGGGCATCCTATATACGTTATGCCTTGGCGCACACGGTCGGCATTTACTCGATTTCGATCAGATTCGGGTTCTCAGGCAGAGCCTTTGTCTGCTGAGGAGCGGGCAGCTGGATGTGCAGGACACCATCCTCAAACTTTGCTGGATGTCCTCCTTCTTCACCTCGCCCACATAGAAGCTGCGGGCGCAGCTGCCGGAGAAGGTCTCGCGCCGCACGTAGCGGCCCTTGTTGTCCTTTTCGTCATTGCTGTGGCTGCGCACTGCCTGAATGGTCAGATAGCCGTCGCTCATATCCATCTGAACGTCTTCCTTCTTGCAGCCCGGCAGATCAACGTCCACTTCGTAGCCGTTGTCCGTCTGCTTGACATCGGTCTTCATCATGTTTGCACCGCGCTTACCGAAGGTCTCGCGCTCTTCACGGTTCATCGCACGCTCCAGCGCACCACTCGTTCCAGAACGGATCAAAGAGATCATCGAACAGGTTCTCATGAAAAACAGTCGGCATAAACATAAAACATACCTCCAATCCCGGCGTTCGGGTCGGGGCAAAAACTTTGAAGCGTCCATTCGGAAAGACTTTCCGGGGAACCTTGCGGCTCTCCTTTTGCCCTTCCTCCTGAGCACGCCACTGTTATAGCACAATTATTTAGCACTGTCAAGCGTAGAGTGCTAAAATTCATAAAAAGAATAACACTTTTGTCACAGCTTCTGCGATTTCTTCAAAAATGCTGCGCAGAAGCGTGTTTAATTCCGTTCAAACCCCAGATAGCGCGTACCCTGAAAGCTCAGCTCTCCGGTGTCGCCTTCTGCCAGCTGGCCGTATTCCGTGCCGCTCAGCCGCAGCTCCATGCGGTCACCGCTTTCTACCTGAAAGGTGGCATAATAGGTAGTGAACGTATGCGACATCGTATTGTCCGTATGATGGCGGGAAACGTTCGTCCGCTTGGCCACCACAGTAGCCGGGACGGTAAGGCGCGGGGACGCATTATTCTTGCTCCATGTGCGCAGGTTGCCCACCACGGTAAATAAGATCATGCCCAGTACAAACAGAAACACCAGTGGGAACAGGATGCTGAAAAGCGCGTCAAACCCACTATAAAACATATTAGCCCTCAAAATTTCTTCCAGCAGCTGCTTTACGTCCTCCAGAAAGGCATCTTCGCCGAGGGTGTTCATTTTAAAGAACACCGCCTGACTGCCGCCCGCTGCAATGGCCGACAGCCGGATGGGCGCGTCCCCGTTCTGGAACAGGGTCAGCGTCAGGCTAAGGCGGTTGCCGCCCACCATGCTGTACCGCTCAAACACCCGCACGCTGCACTGGGCGCTGCCCTCCTTGAAATCGCTGCCGGCTTCCAGCTCTGCCGACCAGCTGCTGTCCGGGATGGCGTGTTCCAGCTTGCGGAGCAGGGTATCGAAGTTCTGGTTGCGGATGGTCTTTTCAAAAATAGCCATAGCTTCCTCCTTTTTTGCAAAATGCAGTCCCTTTACTCTGAATACGAATGAGAGCGGGCAGCAATTGCAGCGCCCGCCCTTATTTTGCTGCGGTCAAGCTTTCTTTTTGCGCAGCTTGGGTGCGGTGGAGTTGTAGCTCATGTCCAGCACTAGACGGAGCTTATCCTCCGGGGCGCTGCCGTCCAATGCGGCGGTGATCCAGTTTTCCTTGTTCATGTGGTAGGCCGGGTAAAAGCCCGGTTCTGCCCGCAGAGAACCGATAAGGATGGGGTCACATTTCAGGTTCACGATATCCACCGGCTGCTGCCCGGGCAGACCCAGCTTGCTTTTTGGGTACGGTGGTGACCAGCGCAAACCACTTGCGGTTTGCCGCATGACGGAACACCGCCGACTCCGGGGTGTCCATCCACGGATAGTCCGGCTCTACGCTGTAAGTATCAAAAATGAGCTGTTCCAAGCCCTTGCGGTCCATGGGCTCGCCCCCTTTACAGCTGCTGTGCCAGCAGCTGCGCCAGCACATCCTCCGGGCGGGGGGGGTGTGGTTTTGGTATTTTGCCCGCAGCGGAGCGGCGGCGTTGTCCATGATGTAGGGCACGCCCACCACGTCCAGCATGGTCTCGTCGTTGTAGTTATCGCCAAAAGCCATGACCTGTGCGGGGTCGATGCCAAGGGTGCGGCACACGCACTGCACCCCGATGCCCTTGTTGGCAAAGGTGGTGTCGATCCAGTACGGGCCCGCCACGGCGCAGTTGGCCTGCTTCCAGCGGGGCACAAAGCGCTCCACATAGTTTTCCACGCCCTCGTGCAGGTACACCGACACCTTGGTGATGTCCTCCGGCACCTCGGCGGGGCTGTGGATGATCTGGTAGTGGTTGCCCACGAACTGCACCCGCTGCAGCATGCCAAGACCGCGCTCCATCAGGTAGGCGGTGTTCTGGCCGGAGAGCATCACCTCGCCCTGCCCCTCGCTGCGGGTCCACATATCGTTGGCAATTTCCTCTGCCAGTGCCCGCGGCATGGGGTTTTTGGCGATGCAATGTTCTTCTTTGAAGATGGTGCCGCCGTTTTCGCAGATAAACACGCAGCAGTCTGCCACCGGTGCAAAGAGTTTGCGCAGGCTGGTATACTGCCGCCCGGAGGCCGGGCAGAACCAGATGCCCCGCTGATGCAGCGCCCGGATCTGTTTGAATATTTCGCCCTCCAGCTCCTTTTTTGCCGTATTGCAGCAGCGTACCGTCAATATCGCTGCAAACCAGTCTGATGTCCATGGCTGTTATTCCCTTTCCGTTTTTTTCTTATTTTACCACGGTTTTCCGCTGCGGAAAAGGCCCCTGACACGGCTTTTGCGCCTTTATCCTGTGCCGCTCAGCGCTTGGGCTGGTAGTGCATACTGGACACATTATAAATCGTAACAAAGGCCTTTGGGTCCTCGCGGTTGATAAAGTTCATCAACTTCTGATACTCGTTTTTGTCCACGATGGTAATGATCTCGTTGTGCTTTTCAAAGTTGTATGCACCGATGGCCTCGTAGATGGTGGCACCGCTGTGCAGCTCGTTGATGATGAACTGCCGCAGCGCTTCCTCTTTTTCGGTGATGATGCAGACGCGGCGCTTGATGCTGTTATCGAAGATGAAATGGTCCAGCACGATGCCGTTGAAATAGGTGCCAAGAATGCTCAGCACCACGGTCTTTTTATCGTAGACAAGGGCGGCAGAGAGTGCCACGCACATGCCCGAAAGGGACATTGCCTTGCCCAGCTCCATGTGCAGGTACTTATTCATGATCTTTGCCACGATATCCAGCCCGCCGGACGAGGCGTTCCGGTTGAACAGAATGCTCAGGCCGATGCTGACCACCAGAATGTAGCAGAGCACGTCCAGCTCCTGACTATCGGTCATGGAGCCAAAATCCGGGAACAGCCGCTCGAAAAGCCCCAGAAACACCGGCAGCATCACGCTGGTATACACGGTTTTTGCGCCAAACTCCCTGCCGCAGGTAAAAAACCCGATGATGAGCAGCACGATGTTCAGCACCATAGTAATAGCCGAAAGCGGCAGCGGCACAAAATTAGAAAGCACGATGCCAAGGCCGGAAATACTGCTGACGGATGTATGGCTGGGCACCAGAAAAAAAATAGACCGCCGCCGCAATAATGGCAACGGCCCCGGTCAGGATGGCCATCTCCTTGGCAATTGCAGGGTAGTTCAGCTTCTTGTTTGTCATTGTTGCTCCTCCAAGCTTTTGTTTTTCAGCCTTCAGTATACCATGCTTTGCGCTTGCAGGAAAGCACCGGGCGCAAAATAACAAGGCCGCCGCACAAAACGCTGTGCAGCGGCCTTGCCACCTTATCAAAATTCATCTTCCGGGTCGCCGCGCTCCGGCATGGTGCGCATCTCCCGCACCAGCATGGCACGCAGATGATACTTGCGCTGCTCCTGCTCGGTCTCCGAACTGGTGCGCAGCTCCACCGTGCCATCGGGGCGGCTTTCGCCCGTGTACAGCGGAATGCTCACCACAGCCTGTGTGCCTTTTTCGGGGGGCAGGCTCCAGCTGTAAGCTCCAGTCCATCCGGCGGCAGCACTCCCGGCAGAGCAGCAGTCCCAGCTGCGCCCCGCCCAGAAAACTGCGGCGGTTTTCCAGCGCTGCCTGTACATCCTCACCGGGCAGCCCGCAGCCATCGTCGGTGACGGTCAGCTGCCAGTCGCTCTCGGTGCGGCGCAGCGCGATACAGACGCTGCCGCCCTCCCGGCTGGCGCGCAGGGCATTGGAGAGCAGATGCAGGCACAGCAGCTCCGCATCTCTGCGGTCTGCCATTACGCAGCAGGTAGTACACCCGCCGTAATCCAGCCGGATATCCACCCCAAGCTGCGCCCGGATCATATCAGACTGCGCCGCCACCTGCTGCAAAAGCTCACACAGGTCAATGGGGTACAGCTGCGGCTTTGTGTCCTCGTGCAGAAACTCCAGCAGGGTGATTGCCTCGCTGAGGGTGCGGTCCAGCTGCATGGCAGCGGTGTCGATATCTGCCACCGCCTGCCGGGTAGACGCGTCTGCACCGGTGCGGTCAAAATGCTGCTCCAGATATTCACAGTTGCGTCCGATCAGCGCCAGCGAACGGAAGCAGACCTCCTCGACCCGCTTGCGCTGCTCTGCGGTGATAGACCGCGTTTCTGTCTTTTGCTGCTCCATTGCTCTGCCTCCCCGGGCGATGCCATTTTTCTAAAGGAACGCCGCCGTGTTCCAAAGCCGTGTGCAAGCCTTACAGGCGGGTGGATGGCACTTTTTGCCGCAACACAACGTCCCTGACCGCGTAGATCAGCTTGCCAGTGGTAGGTTTGCCGCTGCCCAGCCTTGTATCGGCCTTAAACGCCAGCCACGCAAGAGGCGGCTTTTCCTCCAGCTGATCCACCATCCGGCGGATGCCGCTTTCCACGGCAGCGACCGATGTATCAAACTGTTCGCTCACCGCCTGCAAGATTTCCTTGCGGATCGCCAGCTTCTGGCTGGTGCTGCATGCGATGCCGACCGCGCAGGATAGATATCCGGCGTTGACATCCCCCTGCGGGATGCCCCACGCCGCATACAGCTGGCTGCACCGCTGCTCCAGCTGCCGGTTCTGCCGCCCGGGCATCCGGTAAAGCTGCCACAGCAGCCTTTTCAGCTCGGTGCCCTCTACGCAGTAGCACCCCTCGCGGAGCTTTTGCAACGCCGTGCCTCTGCTGCGGCCATGGCTCTGTATCAGAAGCATCGGCCGCTCCTTCAGCTGATAAAACTGCCGGACAAATTGCTCCGCAGGCAGATCCGTCAGCTCGCTGCAAAAAGCACCACGGCATCATAACGGACACCCTGCCGCAGCTGTGCCAGCAGCTTTTTCGCCGCTGCAAAAGCAGGTGCAGTCAATGGCGGTTCCCTGCTCCTGCAAATAACGCTTCTGGACACGCAGTTCTTTCAGATCATAGCTTGCAAGGGCGACTTGCAGTTGGGCTGTTCGCTCACTGTTCACGCCATGCGCCGCCTTTCTCGCCTACCAGCCCGGCAGCTGTCAGGTCTGTGACCGCATCCCGCCAGAGCTCCGGCTGAACTCCATTTTCACACAAGTAGCGCAGGAGCCGGTAACAGAACTCCGGCGCTGCCGCAACATGCTGACTGACGATCTGCTGTCGGCTGCCGATCTGGCACAGGGTCAGCCGACAGCCTTGTGTGCCCTCTACCTCCATGGCATACACCAGCGTATACGCCTGCTGCAAACGATCAATGGCAGAATACTGCCGGATCATAGGTGAAAATGTACGTTCCATTTCAGTTCCTCCTTACTACAAGGGCCAAATTTTTTCTGCCTTGTTTATCCTTTTATTATTGTATAATTGTATAAAGCAGGAGAAACTGTTACAATCCTAAAGAAGTGTTGTTCCGACAGCCTTTCAGGTAATATAACGCCGTTTTTTCCGGCGCAGCCTGTCTGCCAGCTTTAGAATATCACGTTCAGCTTGTAAATTCAACCGGTATCTTTTTCCGCTTTTCTTTTTTGCCCCATCCTTCCGGTCAGACCGCTGCCCAGACGCAAAAAGCTCCGCAGCTTCATCCGTTCCGCAGTTAATTTCACGGTTTCTTCATTTTTATTTGCTAAACTAAATTAGATATTGTTTGCAAATGTTTCCTACTTTTAAATCCCAGGCAGCAGCGCCCGGCGCGCAGTACCGGAAAGGCACTTCTATGCTCAAACTTAAACAGATCAACAAAGAATACAAGACCGGCGAGCTGGTGCAGCACGCACTGAACAACGTCAGTCTGAACCTGCGGGACAACGAATTTGTGGCCATTCTTGGCCCCAGCGGCTCCGGCAAGACCACCCTGCTGAACATCATCGGCGGTCTGGATCGCTACGACAGCGGCGATCTGGTCATCAACGGCATCTCCACAAAAAAATACACAGACCGCGACTGGGACTCCTACCGGAACCACACCATCGGCTTTGTGTTCCAGAGCTATAACCTGATCCCCCACCAGACCGTGCTGGGCAACGTAGAGCTGGCACTGACCATCTCGGGCGTTTCCAAGGCCGAGCGCCGCCGCCGTGCCGCCGCTGCGCTGGAGCAGGTGGGGCTGGGCAACCAGTTGCACAAGCACCCCGGCGAGATGTCCGGCGGGCAGATGCAGCGCGTGGCCATTGCCCGCGCACTGGTGAACAACCCCGACATCCTGCTGGCCGATGAGCCCACCGGCGCACTGGACAGCGAGACCAGCATTCAGGTCATGGAACTGCTCAAGGAAGTGGCGCGGGACCGTCTGGTGGTCATGGTCACCCACAACCCGGAGCTGGCCGAGCGCTACGCCACCCGCATCGTAAAGCTGAAGGACGGCGTGATCCGCTCCGACACCATGCCCTACGAACCCGAGGACGAGGCTGCTGCCGCAGCCCCCGTGCACCGGAACATGGGGCACTCCTCCATGTCCCTGCTCACCTCCCTTTCCCTCAGCTTCAACAATCTGCTCACCAAAAGGCACGCACCCTGCTCACCGCCTTTGCCGGTTCCATCGGTATCATCGGCATTGCGTTGATCCTTTCCCTTTCCAACGGTGTGAGCCGCTATATCAGCAACATGGAAAAATCCACGCTGGCCGCCTACCCGCTGCAGATCAGCAGCACCGGCGTAGATCTGGCCAGCATGATGGACCCGGACACCTACACAGCGTCTCGTCCGGCTCCTCCTCCGCGCCGGAGGGCATGGTCACGGTGAGACAGCTGCTGTCTCAACTGAACATCGGCGCTGCCAGCAACGATCTGCGCTCGCTGAAGGCATATCTGGACAGTGACGCCTGTACCATCCGGGACAACGCCACGGTGGAATACACCTACACCCCTGATCCGCTGATCTACCGCCAGAACCCGGACGGCACCGTGCAGAAGCTGAACCCGGACACCACCTTTTCCGATATCGCCAGTGAGAACACCTCGGTGACCAGCCTTATGACCTCCATGGCCAGCCCCTATGTGTTCTGCGAAATGGCCGAGACCCCCGCCCTGTACGAGGATCAGTACGATGTCAAGGCCGGCCGCTGGCCGGAAAAAGTACAACGAGCTGGTGCTGACCCTGAACGCGGACGGCAGCGTTTCGGACTATGCGCTGTACGCCATGGGTCTGCGGGATCAGGCCGAGCTGGACAAGATCTTACAGCAGTATGCGCAGAACCAGAAGATCGATCTGCCCACGGACTACGGCACCTATACCTATGACGATTTTCTGGGCATGACCTTCAAGCTTGTCAACAAGGCCGACTGCTATGTCTACGACACTGAGCACAATATCTGGCTGAGCAAGCTGAATGATGAAGCTTACATGCAGCAGCTGGTGGCCGACAGCGAGGAGCTGACCATTGTCGGCATCGTGCAGCCCAAGGCAGACGCCACCTCCACTATCCTGCACAGCGGTCTGGACTACCTGCACGACCTGACTTATTACGTCATTGATCAGGCGGCCAACAGCGAAATCGTGCGCCAGCAGCTGGCAGACCCGGACATCAACGTGCTGACCGGCGAGCCCTTCGATGCTGCCGGCAACAGCATGCTGGATATCGCCTCTCTGTTCTCGGTGGACACGGACGCCCTCAAGGACGCTTTCCAGTTCGACACCAGCGCCCTGCACTTTGCTTGCCACCCTCATCGACCCTTCCAGCTTCAAGCTGGACCTCAGCGGGCTGCCGCTGCCGGACATGGAGATGGACATGAGCGAGCTGTTCGACGGCGTAGAGCTGAATATCTCTCAGGACGGTTTACAGACGCTGATGAAAAAGATCATGAACGGCTACAAGCGCTATCTCATCAGCAACGGCCTGCTGAATCTGGATAAGATCGGTTTTTCCTCCTATATGCAGACCGAAGCCTTCCAGACGCTGCTTGCCGAATCCATGGGTGATCTGCTGGACACCTCCGGGCTGGAGGAGCAGTTTGCCGGTACCCTCCAGCAAAATCTGCAGACCGTGATGGAGACCTACTCCGTCCAGCTGGGCGAGGCGCTGCAGACCCAGCTCACCGCCGCTTTGCAGGAGCAGATGGGTCCCGCCATTCAGAAGCTGGCCGGGCAGCTGGAGCAGAAGATCGCGCAGGCCATCCAGAGCAATATTGCGCAGCTGAGCACGCAGGTGGAAAGTGCACTCAAGATCGACCCCGCTGTGTTCCAGCAGGCCATTCAGATCAACATGACCGGCTCCGACCTGACCGAAATGATCAAAAAGCACCCTGCTTTCCTCCGCTTCCAGCTACGAAAAGATTTTGGACGACCTCGGCTATGTGGACTACGCAAAGCCCGATGCCATCTATATCTACCCCAACAGCTTTGATACCAAGGCGCAGGTGGTGAACGAGCTGGACGCCTACAACGCCTCCATGCGGAAGCAGGGCGAAGAGGGTAAGGTGATCCACTATACCGATATGGTGGGCACTCTGATGAACTCGGTCACCGAAATCGTGGGCATGGTCAGCAATGTGCTGGTGGCCTTTGTTGCGATCTCGCTGGTCGTCTCGTCGATCATGATCGGCATTATCACATATATTTCCGTGCTGGAGCGCACAAAGGAGATCGGCATTCTGCGCGCCATCGGTGCCTCCAAGCACAACGTCTCGCAGGTGTTCAACGCCGAGACCTTTATCATCGGCCTGTGTTCCGGCGTGATGGGCGTGGTGCTCTGCCTGCTGCTGCTCATCCCCGGCAATATGCTCATCCACCACATCGCGGGCGATGTGAACGTGGTAGCCTCGCTGCCGCCGCAGGCTGCGCTGATCCTGATCGTTCTGGCCACCCTGCTTACCATGCTGGGCGGCCTGATCCCCCGCCCGCAGCGCCGCAAAGAGCAACCCTGTCAAAGCGCTGCGCTCTGAGTAACGCATTCCACATCCAAATCCCTGCTGTGCTCTGTGTGCAGCAGGGATTTTGCATTCCGGCCCGGCTTGTGCTACAATAGAAAAAACTTCATTTCAAAGGAGTCTTTCCATGCCTGTCATTCATGAGATCACCGACCTTACCGCCCCGGAGCTGGACATCTACGCTCGGCTCACGCAGGCGCAGCTGCGTAACCGGCTGGAGCCGGAAAAGGGGATCTTTATCGCGGAAAGCCCCAAGGTGATTGAGCGGGCCCTGGACGCCGGTTACCAGCCTGCTGATGGAGCGCAAACAGATCACCGGCCAGGCACAGGAGATTTTGACCCGCTGCGGCGATGTGCCGGTGTATACCGCTGCCCGGGAGCTGCTGGCACAGCTTACCGGCTTTGCGCTGACCCGGGGCGTGCTGTGCGCCTTCCGCCGCCCCGCGCCCCGCACGGTAGAGCAGGTTTGCGCCCATGCCCGCCGGGTGGCTGTGCTGGAAAGCATCGTGGATTCCACCAACGTGGGCGCCATCTTCCGCAGCGCTGCCGCGCTGAACATGGACGCAGTGCTCGTCACCCCCCCTGCTGTGACCCGCTATGCCGCCGCGCGGTGCGGGTAAGCATGGGCACCGTGTTTCAGGTGCCGTGGGCGCAGATCGGCACCTGCCCTGCCGACTGGCCGGAAAACGGCAGTGCCCAGCTCCACGCGCTGGGCTTCAAGACCGCTGCCATGGCACTGAGCGACCGCTCGGTGAGCATCGACGACCACGCCCTTGCCGCTGAGCCGAAACTTGCCATCGTGCTGGGCACCGAGGGCGATGGGCTTGCCAGTAGTACCATCGCCGCCTGCGATTACACCGTAAAGATTCCTATGTCCCATGGGGTGGATTCCCTCAACGTAGCCGCCGCCAGCGCCGTGGCCTTCTGGCAGCTTGGCCGCTTGTAAGTCCCCTGCTCACGCTCTCCGAAATTGCTTGACAAACGCCCCAAAACGCGGTACACTATCAGCGTCATCATCATGGGCCTATAGCTCAGTTGGGAGTGCAAGCGTTGCATTCCCGATCTGGTGTTATAGCTCATTTGCCCCCATTCAAAATTGGGTGCTTTTTTGTGGGCCTATAGCTCAGCTGGGAGCCCATGCGGTCCTTAAACAATCTGGAGTTATATACCACGCGCCCCCAAGCGGTTTTTGGGGGCTTAAATATGGGCTCGTAGCTCAGTTGGGAGAGCGTTCGGTTCGCATCCGAAAGGTCGAGGGTTCGACTCCCTTCGAGTCCATAAAACGCCGTATCGTGTTAAACGATACGGCGTTTCTTTTGCCGTTCTTTGCAAAATCGTGCATCATTCGTCTTGACAGCGCAAAGTGACGTGTGCCGAACTTTTCGGCATAATGTTCATAGCTTCACCAGAAGTTTTGTCAAAAACGACGATTCCCCCATTCGGAGTACCCAGCCCCCTAACGGGTGCTTGTTTAAGGTCCGTTTTCCGCCCACTCGGAGTACGCACCGAGAGCGAATGACTCTTAAATTCTTCAAACTCCTCCAGCGGAACATTGAGGATGATCTCAATATCATAATCCCGTCCAACACGGACTTCCTTGATGAACTGGTTGAGGATTGTCTGCCGCTGCTGAAAGGATGCGTTCTGATAGGTACTTGCCCAAGTGAACAGATTGCTGCAATCATTTTCAGCTTTCTTGTTTTCCTGCTCAATCTCCTCCAGCTTGTTCTGTGCAGCGGTCAGGGCGTCCTGTGCTGCTTGGATCGCAGCTTGATTTTCATCCAGAAGCTGCTGGATCATATCACGGTCAATGCTGCTCTTTCCCCGGATGACGCGAATCATTGCATCCTTCAATGCATTCCGTTCGTCATCCTTGAGGTCGAGTTCACTCTTTGCACGTGATACTTCTTTCTGCGCTACTTCCATGTCCTTGCGAAGCATATCCTGAAGCAGCTTGCTTTTGGAACACTCTAAAATCTCCGAAAACTTGGTGCATACGATACTCTCTACGATTGCGTCCAGTTTTGTTACACCGTAGCCGGACTGTCCATCGCATTGACCCGGATGCCGTACATTATAATGGCAGCTATAACGGAACCGCTTTTCCTTCACCGTGGAGCCATCCGCACGCAGTCTGGTGCGTCCGCTGCTCGTGATGTTCAGGCGATTTCCGCAGTGTGCACAGAACACCTTCCCACAAAGCAGAGCATGGGGACTGTAACTATCAGAGTCTTCGCCCTTCTCTCTGCGGCGGGTATCACGCAATTCCTGTGCACGGTCGAACACTTCCTGTTCAATGATCCTCAGTTCCGGGCATTCCTTCTCAACGTTTCCGTTGATAAGATAACCGGTATAGCACTTATTCCGAACCATCCGAACAAGAGTTGTAGTGGGGATGTTTTTCCCATTTCTCCCCCATTATATGATTTTCCACAAGGTAGTTGCAGATTCGTTTCACGCCGTATCCTTCATAAACATACTTCTGAAAGATCAGGCGCACGATTGCCGCTTCTTCCTCGTCAATCTCCAAATCACAGACAGCTTGATTCTTTTTGTTCAAGCGACCTTTCTGGACACGCTTGTAACCAAATGCCACCGTGCCGCCAGTGTAGTGACCTTCTTCCGTAAGCTGTTCTATACGGGTACGAGTACGAATAGAGGTTTTGATGCTCTCGCCAGACGCCTGCCAGTAACGGATGTAGTTCATCAACTTATCAACATGAGAATCAAATCGCTGCTGACCTTCGTTTACGCTCCAGACCTCGACCCCTTGCTTCGTGAACCATTCCACGATAAAGGGCGTTTCGTCGTCACGCCGACCCAGACGGTCAAACATGAACACCAGCAGAACATCAAACTCTCCGGCAGCAGCCGCCTGCTGAAGCAGCTGGAGCTGATCGCGGTCTTTTGCAGACTTCTTAAAACCGGAAACGCCTTTTTCGGAAAACTCCTTGACGATTTCCCAGCCCTGCCGTTCTGCAAATTCGTGGCAGGCTTCTTTTTGCATCGGTATGTCATCCTTTTCGACCTGTCCAATGGTCGAAACGCGGTATAAGGTATATACACGTTTTTTCATCGTTGTTACTCCTTATGTAAAACTAAAACAACGATACTGTGCGCACACTCGTTTGTTTGAATTGGTTGCTGCATCAACTGTACCATTATTTTAGTGCTGGACTATCCTTGTTGCAAGGATGTCGATTCAATTGTAATTCTTGGCTTCTTCGCGGAGGGTATCATGAATCAGTTTCTGAAGAACCTCCATGCTGTCACCATCTTCTGCATAAGTGATTTTCACTTTGCAGCCATTAACGATATACGAATCCTGCGACACAGGAATCACATTCATATTGGTCATATCTAGCCCTTCTTTCAAAAGTAGCGATAGCGCGATATAATTATGTAATAAGAGGCACCCACAGCTTGCAGGTGCCTCTTGGCATAGGAAATATGTTTTAGAACTTCATCGGCAGGGCATCCTTACGGGATTTGCCGTTGTACGCCGCATAGATGGGGAAAACGTATTTCTTCCATCCGGGCAGCTTTGCAGGGTTATCCCTGCCAACACGGTAAATCTCCATGGGATGGACGCTGCCAAGCGCACGAACCAGCCGTTCCTCGCTGAACTCGCCGTGATACAACTCCACAAAGTGCATCATGCCGCGCAGGACAGATGCACGGAACGAATCAGGCTTGCCTCCCCAAGCTGCCACAATCAACCGCAGGGCTTCGCAGTAGATTTTTTCGCCCATTTGGTTGTACAGCTTGAGAGCGGTGCCCACGCAGCTGATGCGGTAATCGCTCAACTGCAAGCCGTCATAGTTGAATGCCAGCCCCACCCGGTTGGTAGCAGCGAGAAATGCCTTGGAGGGAGCATCACCGCCCACGACCTTGGCACGCAGCTTGATGCCCGCCGTCAGAGGAGCAGAGTGTCCGTTCTGCTCTGCAAAGAGCAGTGCTTCCTGCTCCATCGTCAGTCCGGTGTAGACCTTGCAGAGAATCGGCAAGTCCTCACCGCCGTTACGGAGGATGCGCCCCTCAATGGTATGCTGACCGTTCACCACATAATACTTGCCGTTGCGGAAGCTGATCTTCGGCTCGTTGGCAATGTACTCGTTGAAGTCGGCAGCAATCATTTCCACACGCTTACGCTCCACCCCCCTCTGATAGATCTCGCGGGGGTAGATCAGCACCTTGCTGTGAAGCACTAGCATCTGGTACGGTGGAGTGATATTAAAGGAAGCAGCATAATTGTTCGTGTCGTTTTCAGGCGCATCTTATTTCCTCCTTAATTCGCCAAATGTATTTTTCAGCTTCGGTCAAAATCTCAGTCACTTGCTTCTTACGCTTCGGGCTGGTGAGCAAGCTGGGATTAAAGGTGAAGCTGTATTCAAGCCGCTGGATCATTGCATGAACAGCGGATTGCAGTTCGGTGTATAACATCATTTCTTCGACTGTTCCTGCATCCTCAAAATCGGATTTGATAGGAGTGTAGGGATAGACAGGCGGCTTACCGTCAACTACTTCTGGCGGTGCGTAAGCCGCCGTAGAGCGGATGATTGGTTTGAGTTTTTGGATACTTCCCATCGGGTTCAGCGCAAGGCTGATTTTTACAGCATCATCGACCCGCCCCATCTCTTCTGGGGTGAGGTGTCCGACAAATCTTTTGACACGGCTTTTGTCGATGGTGAAGATTTGCTCAGCCTGAACGATGGACGGCTCCAGCCCCTCCGGTTCCACCAGACAATGCGTTGGTTGCGTAGCTTTCTTCTCTGTCTTACTTGTCAAAGTCGCAACGATCAATGTCGGTGAGCAGGAGTTTCCCACATCGTTTTGCAAGATGACCGCTGGACGGGTTCCGCTTTGTTCGGAACCCGTGCGGTTGTCAAGTCGAACGAAGTAGATGTCTCCGCGTTGGAATTTCAAAGTAGATTCCAATTGCGAAACCTCCGTTTGGATATGTAAGAAACCCACTGCACCTCCTAGGCAGCGGGTTTCTGTTGAAGTATGGGAACAATTCTTTTTATACGATACACATCATCTCCTTCGATGACTGAGATAAAGCACCGATATCAGCGGTGCATTACAACATAATCGTAACCGCGCCGGGTCTGACAGACAGTGCAAGTGTCCATGCTGTTGTCTGCACTCGGCACGATAGCAATTTTGAAAGCCTTGGCTTCTACGAAATGTCGCAGACAGGTTGCACAGAGGGTTCGGATGGACTTGATCATTTCCGGGGTCAGTTCTATCTCCTCGTAAATCTCCTGTTCGCGCACCGTAGGATTCAACTCGTCCATTTGAGTAGTCCTCCGTGTTAGTAAAGGTGATTAGCGGATAAATATGTAAAAGAACAGGAGTGACCAGAGACCGAAAAAAGCATCCGGTCACTCCTGATAAAATATGTTCAGGTCTCGCATATTCGCCCTCGGCCCCCTGCGAGTGGGGCATAAACATCTGGCAGCGGACTTGTACCGCTTCATTGGCATTTCAGCCACCCCGTCTGCTTTGTGACCGGGCCGCGAATTACGGAAGTATCATTATCGGAGTACCAGATGACGGAACTATTCAGTTTTCAAGGTGCGCGAGGTCGGACGCTTTGCCCTGCGGCAGATGCCGCTTGGGAAATTGTCTCTTCACTTACGAACCCAGTTAAACGGTTATTCTACACCGTGAAAATTAAAGTTCTTCAAAAATTTAGTGATTTTCAAGATTCGCTTGCTAATATTTTGCTGTGCAATGCCATAAACTTTAGATAATTCCACTGTGTTATATCCCTCATGGACGTAGAGTGTCAGAAGTTCAAGATCGTCATCCGACAGCTTCTCTAATCCAGATTGGAGACGTTCGTTTTGGACTTCGCCCACCCATGCAAAGCGCGTTTTCGTTTCGTGATAGGTGTCCGTTACAGTAGTGGCTCGCACATATTCAACATAATCGTTCCGATTTTCGGAATCTTCCGCATTCGGAATCTCGACATCGTAACGATGGTGGGCACGATCATCATTGAACACCGCCAAATCGTACTCATACATCTTCTGGATAGCATCCTCCTTCATGCCAGCAGCCTGGTATTCTTCCCGGAGCTTGACCCATTTAGCATAGAAGTTACGGCGGGCATTTCCGCTATTGTAGTTCATATAAACCTCCAAATTTTCGATAAGTCGTGAAAAGTCAAAAATTTGGAAGGCTACGGATATTTCGCCGCTTGGGGCATCCACGAAAAACGGACAAACATAAAGCCTGCTCCTTTTTACGGGAGCAGGCTACCTGAAGGCTAAAAAAATAGCCGGACAACTAACTAACAGAGCGGTTCTAAAGCAGAATCACTCTATCAGCTGTTGCCCGGCTATTTGGTGCGCGTTTCATACATTGCCTTGCGGCAATGGCCCGTTGCTCGGTGACGAACAGTCCATATTCAGGGTGCAATGCACCCGATTTTTGAAATTGTGTTTTGCCTATAAAGCAATCAACGCCTGCGATAGGCTAAATCAACCGTTGCTACGTTGCCGCACTTGAGGCACTTTATGCGGATAGTGCCTGAACAGCTCTCATCTTTTTGGTAGAGCTTGTGTCCGCAAACGGGGCAAAACCTCCAGCCGATGCTGAATTGTGCCTGCTGTATATTGCTCAGCGGTTTATTTTTAAAAGGACGATTATTTGACTGAATCATGTTTATTCTCCAAATCGGATGAGGTCCAATGGATGGCAGTGGATGGGTTTGCCTTTTTATGACCTGCATCTGCTGTAGTCTGATCCTGATAGCAGACCACGATACTCCCATCCGCACAGCCATCTCCAGAATTTTTTTCATAGTTCGGGTCAGTTGCGGATTTGTATAGGATTCCATTCGGCAGGCACAGCGCTGCCCGTTCTATTTCGGCGTTGACCAGAAATGTCGGCATCAGCAGCTCTGCTGCTAGGGTGTTTGCCTGCCATTCTTCCCATGAGGGTTGTCCGTTTCGTTCCCGATAGGCAATGTGCCCACGGCACTTGACTGCTTTTCCATAGTCGTTCGGGAACAGGTCCGCTAAAATCTGGTGTGCCGCCTCATGCGCTATCGTGAAATTCCGGCATCCGGTGCAGCCGTCTGCCGCAAGGGCAGAATCGATCACAACGTCCTTCGGCATGAATATCTCTACAAGCTTTGTACCATCCCCTAAAGTTACGGTAAAACCGCATCTTTGAAAAACGGTCAGCCCGAGGACGCTGCCATCGCTACATAGCGGTAGCATTTTCACATTCAAGCCGTTCAGGGTCAATGGGTTCCGGGGCATCTTTGCTGATCCCGAAGCGGGTATAGTACTGGTCGATATACTTACCCGCTATGCGCGAAAGGTCTGCGTGGGATAAGTACCTTGCCATTACGAAGCACGGCTTTCCGGCACAGCGCAGTAGGCTTCCACGAACCACTTGCCCTGCTCAAGCCAAAGATTTCGCTTCTGCCCGCAGATTAGACAGGTGAAGCAGTGACCTTTTCCGCCAAGGCGCGATGTGCCATGCCTGACTGCCAAAACACGGTCAATTCCATAAGTGCGAGTCTTGTCATAGTTTATGGCAAGAGGACGGATTTTACCGTCAGGAGTAAAACGAACATCCACTTCGACGTATCTTTTCTCACGGCGAAGGTTGTAATCACCACACATCAGAAATCCTCCTTTTTTGCAGATTTATCAGAATGC
>VOFF01000922.1_pt1 | contig 42001 bp, 50 predicted proteins | sample 5384061 | NCBI WGS metagenome assembly VOFF01 (sample SAMN12384725, study PRJNA508395) | human gut metagenome | isolation source: healthy gut E | host: Homo sapiens | reverse complement strand
AACGGGTGCCAATTGGGCCGGAAAGAATGAATCTGACCGGCGGCCTTACCGGTTCGGAAGGACGATATGGAAGTTCAGGGACGTCAAGACTGTTATCGTCCGGAGCAAGGGAAGTTCCGGAGACCGTTTGGTAATCGGGCCGGGAGGTATTCGCCTGGCGGAGGGGAAAAATTTGCAGTTGAGGACGAATGTACAGCTGGCGGGCCGGCAGTCCTGGAATATTCCGGGTGGTTCTGCCGTGGAGATTAAGCCCTCGCCGGTTCAGGTGCCTGTCCGTTTGTCCGGCCAGGCGGAGGTGCATGTAACCCAAGCGGAAGGCGGCGGAGAAACGGCGGAAGCAGCCCGCGTCGTATTGGAACAGGTGCTGCCCTCTGCCCTGAAATGTTCCTGGACGTTGTCCGGAAAGGTGGAGATGACTTTGAAGGGTATGGAGGGGAAGGCCGTGAATTTGGGCAAAGTCTTCGTCAAGCAGGGCGCTGTGCTGAATCTGAATGGCTCCAGACCTGTTGCGGGCAGTGTCGTTAATCAAGGCGGCATGGTGAATCCGTAATCAATAGACCTGGTACGGTCCGGAATGCTTGCCGTATTTTTTAGTGGAGGGAGGAGGTTAAAAAAATACGTTTTTTCCTCCCGGAAGGGCCATGGGCTTTTTTCTTATTCACAGGAGCGGAGCGGTCTGAAACCGAACAGGGGCATGACCTGCGGCATTTTCACCCCGGTTTATTCACAGGAAGTTCTGCTTGGGAAGCATTGATCATCAAGTCTACTGTACTATATTTGGCGTACTTTTTACTTTATGGATGCGTTATGTAGTAGTATGGTCGCGCCATGAGATGCGTTCAGTGCGGTCATTTGGAAGATAAGGTCATCGACTCCCGTATGTCCAAAGACGGACGACCATTCGCCGCCGCCGCGTGTGTTTGAGGTGCGATTACCGTTATACGACCTATGAGCAGATTGAACGCACGGAGTTGCGCGTAGTCAAAAAGGGATAATCTGAGAGAAGCCCTGAATCGTGAAAAGATTTTACGCGGCCTGGTAAAGGCGTGTGAAAAAAGGCCCATCAGCATGGATCGCCTGGACCGCGCCGTGGAAGAGATCATTTCCGAATTGCACCGCGACCATTTGCGCGAAGTCCCTTCCAGCGAGATTGGCAAGAAGGTGATTGAAAAATTGTATGCCATAGATCCCGTGGCTTATATCCGCTATGTGTCCGTGTACCGCCAGTTTTCCAATGTGGAGGAGTTTATCCAGGAGATTACGCAGATGCGCCACCAGACGCTTATTGATCCCCTGCAGCGCAAGCTTCCCATTCTTTAAATTTCCTGTTCCATGATCGGCTTCCGAAACAACAGACCGTTGCTCAAGCTTGGTGATTGCCTGATTACCGAGTACGGGGAACAATGGCTGGCGGATGCTTTGGAGCACGCTGCCCGGCGTGCCGGAACAACCCTTCCGTTCAAGGAAGACCTGCTGGCTTCCGTGCGTTATTATCTGGAGCATGAGTGCGATTTGTCCGTCATGAAGGTGTCCGAGCTGTATGCGCGTCTGCGCCGCATGCTCACAGAAGTGGGCCTGGAACACCTTGCAAGGGAGCTTAGGGAGGAGATGCCGCCCATGACGGTCTGCGTCGCGGAGATTGCCCGCAGCGTGCCGTTGCTCTCCGGGGAAGGAAGCGCTGGGACCGTTCCTGCCAGTCTCTGCTGGAAGACCTGGACTTCCTTCTTTCCCGCTATGAGGAGCAGGCGGCGGATTGTTAACGGAACTTATCCGTGCCGTATTGGAGTATTTAGCTGCGCAATTCAACAGGTTCCGCTTTCCCGGCTGACGGAGCCGGTTCGGAGTGCAGCGCGTTTCTGCTTTTCGTGAGCATGCGAGGCTATTTCACTTTACCGGGAACGGGCTTGCGGGGCCCGTTGATCCATGCTCGGGCATCCTGTTTTGCCGGAAGGCCCAATAAGAGTTAACAGGCCGTATTGTGCCGCCTGATTCCCGGAGATGAGCCGGATGAGGGAATGCAAGGGGCCTTCCCTCATGTTCCCCGAGGTTGTTATTTCTGGCTGTTTGCAGCAGGAGCAGCCTCACCCGTACCGGAAGGCCGTGAATAAGGCAGAGTGAGGTCTTGCTCCCTGACCGCACGGGGGAACGGCCGCTGTTACAGGTGTTTGGGCGCAGGGCCGTTGATGATTTTGCGGGCCCGGTTCAGGGCGGCGTCAATATTCTCGCAGATATTGTAGCGTTTCAGCTCCCGGTAAAAGGGCGCGTGGCGGATGACGTCCAGAGGCTGGGGCTGCACGCCGCAAACCAGCAGAGTGGAACCGTGTTCCCGGCACTGGTGGCAGAAGTCGGAAAGGACGTTCAGGCCGGTGGCGTCCAGCGCGGGAACCAGGCGCATGCGCAGGATAACCACCTTGGTATCATGTTCCAGCGTTTCCAGAACCTGGTCCTTGAATTGCTCCACGGCACCGAAGAAGAAGGGACCTTTCACGTCGAAAACTTCCACGCCTTCCGGGATGTCCAGCTTGGCGGCAGAGCGGTTTCCATCATCTTCCTCATCATTTTCCAGCAGTTCGTTTTTGATGGCGGAAACATCGCTGATTTGGGCCATGCGGCCCATGAAGAGCAGGGCGGCCAGCACCACGCCTACTTCCACGGCTACAACGAGGTCCACAAACACGGTCAGCAGGAAGGTGATTACCAGCACCGCCGCATCCTGCCTGGGCCCTTTCAGCAGACGGCTGAACGTGTGTATTTCACTCATGTTGTAGCACACTACCGTCAGAATGCCCGCCAGGACAGCCAGGGGAATCTGTTGGGCATAGTGGGCAAAGGCCATCAGAATGGCCAGCAGGGTCAGGGCGTGAATCATACCGGAAACCGGGCTTTTAGCTCCAGCCTTGATGTTAGTGGCGGTGCGGGCAATGGCTCCGGTGGCCGGAATGCCGCCAAACATGGCGGATCCGATGTTGCCGATACTTTCTCCAATCAGCTCCATGTTGGGCTTGTGGCGCCCTCCGGTCATGCCGTCCGCTACGGAGGCGCTTAACAGGGATTCGATCGCCGCCAGCAGCGCGATGGTGAAAGCAGGGGCCGTCAGCGCCCCCAGGGCCGAAGATGTCTTTAATTTGCGTGGAAAAGATTACCACGGCGATGCCGGAGGTGAACCCTGTGGTGACAGGGAATGGAATAAAGCGGATGAGCGCCCCCATGCGGCAGAACCCAAAGATGATGAGGAAGAGGCCCGCCATCAATGTGCAGACCAGCAGGCCGGATGCGTGGTATTGCTCCAGGACGCCCATGATGATGATCACGAAGGCTCCGGTGGGGCCGCCTATTTGATATTTGCTTCCGCTGAACAGGGAGATGAGGAACCCGGCCACAATGGCGGTGATGAGGCCCTGGGTTGGGGAGAGTCCGCATGCGATGGCAAAGGCCATGGCCAGCGGAATGGCTACTACACCGACGGTCAGTCCCGCAAAAAGGTCCGCCAGAAAGGTTTGTTTGGTATAAGTTTTGAGAGAGGAGAGAAGAGCAGGTTTGAACATGGCTGCCGGGATGGTTGGCCGGCTGCGGTTGTGGCCGCCGCCGGCGGGGTTGAAGCGTCCCCTTCCTGCACCCGGAGGCGCCCCCGCGGAGACGGACGGCAGGCTCTCTTCGTTCCCGTCCGCCTCCGCAGGCGGCGTTACTTGGAAAGGATGCCTTCCCAGTAGGCGATGCGGCGGCGGGTGTTGTCGGAATTGGGAGCCCCCGGGTTGGTACGCTGGGCGAAGGCTTTTGTCAATTCAAATACGTCGCGCGCGTCTGTTCCATATGCATTTGAAATGGAGGCGAATTGTTCATCGCTCAGCTTGTTGAGCGGCGTACCCGTGGAGATGCTCAGGCGACTGCCTTCCCGACCAGCTCATGGGCCTTCCGGAAGGGGACCCCGCGGCGCACCAGATAATCCGCCAGGTCCGTGGCCAGCAGCATGGGATCGGACGCCGCTTCCCTGGCCCTGGCCGTGTTCACCGTCATGGCGGCTATCATTTCCGCATTGACGTCCAAGGCCAGTTTAACCGTATCAATGGAATCGAACAGGGGTTCCTTGTCTTCCTGGAGGTCGCGGTTGTAAGTCAGGGGAAGCCCTTTGACGGCCACCATGACGGCGGTGAGGTTACCGTACAGCCGCCCCGTTTTTCCGCGGGTGAGTTCCGCGACATCCGGATTTTTTTTCTGGGGCATCAGGGATGAACCTGTCGTATGGGCGTCGGACAGGGAAGCGAAGCCGAATTCCGCCGTGCACCACAGGATGACGTCCTCGCCCATGCGGGAGAGATGGGCTCCGACTACGGCCAGGTCAAAAAGGATTTCCATGATGTAATCCCGGTCGGCAATTGCATCCATGGAGTTTTCTGTAACTGCGTCAAAACCCAGTTCCACGGCAATTCCGTGGCGGTCCAGGCAGATGGTGGAACCGGCGATGGCTCCGGAACCGAGCGGGGAGACGTTCAGGCGCCTGCGGCAGTCCTTGAGGCGGTCCGCATCCCGGTCCAGCATTTCCACGTAAGCCAGCAGGTGATGGCCCATGGTGACGGGCTGGGCGCGCTGCAGGTGAGTATAGCCCGGCATCATGGCATCTGCGTATTCCTTCGCCTTCATGACCAGCGCGCGCTGCAGATGGCGCACTTTTCCCAGAATTTCATCGATTTCCGCCCGGCAGTAAAGCCGCGTGTCCGTAGCTACCTGGTCATTGCGGGAGCGTGCGGTATGCAGCTTGGCGCCCGGAGCGCCGATGCGCCGGGTGAGTTCGCTTTCAATGTTCATGTGCACGTCCTCCAGTTCCCGGCTCCACGAGAAGTTGCCTGCTTCAATGTCTTTCAGGATGTCTTTCAGGCCGGATTCAATGGCGTTGAATTCTTCTTGCGAAAGCAGGCCAGCCTTTGAGCTGGGCCCGCGCATGGGCGATGGATCCGGCAATGTCCTGGCGGAAAAGCCTCCAGTCGTAGGAGACGGATTCGCCGTAGCGTTGAACCAGATCAGCGGTGGGTTTAGAAAATCTGCCTTTCCACATGACCCACATGTTGTGCCCCAGGAGCTTCCGTTTTGAAAGCCTGAAATGGGTAATGGAGGCAGATTCCGCGGAACTGGGAAAAAAATCCGCATGCCTGGAAAACCGGAGTGGAGCCGGAAAAGAGAGAAACGGAGCATGGCTGTCTTTTCCCTGTGGCGGATGGGGGCGGATATGTTATTACGATGCCGTGCGTATGGATGACGAAATGCCTCTGAAACGGGAAGATTTGCGGAAACGCGCGGAGGAAAAGGCGGCGAAACTGGCTGCGGAGGGGATGGAACTGTGCCCCGTAACGGTTTCCGGGCGTACCCTGGCGAAAAGGTTCTGGGGGAAGGAATGGATGAAGAGCCTGTCCGCGTGCGAGGTGTACGGGATGCGGCTGGCCCCCGGCCGGACCTACCTGCGCTATGGCTGTGTTCTGGACCTTAAAACGGTTCCCGGCCGCATCGATGCTCTGGTGATGGGTGAACATTTGTATGAGGTTTGCATCCAGGCCTCCCCCCCGGATGAAGAGGTGCTTGCCCGGCTGCGCGCACGATGCGCCGGGCAGATTGGTTCCTGGATTGATCTGCTGAAAGGGAATTTGTCTCCCGAGCTGCTGGAAATCCTGTGCGCTCCGGAAGGCGGCCTGTTTCCCGCGCCGGAAGAGTGGCGTTTTTCCTGTTCCTGTCCGGATTGGGCGGATTTGTGCAAGCATGCGGCCGCAGTCCTGTACGCTTTCGGCGTGATGCTGGATAAGCAGCCGGAGTTGTTGTTCACCCTGCGCGGAATGGATTCCTCCGTTTTGATTCCGAAAGCTCCGGAACCCGTTCCCGGAGGAGAAGACGTACTGGATGTGGATGCCGGTTCCCTTTCGGATATATTCGGCATCAGCCTGGATTGATTATTGTTGCCGTGATTGTGGTTTTATTCCGGTTTTGAATAGCCAGGAGGGAAGGGGATGGCCGTCCTTTTTCATGAACTGGCGGCGGATGAGGGTGCCCGGGCAGTCAGGCGTGCCGCCGGCCGTTTGCCAATGTTTCCGCATGATGCTCGCCCGGGTGGAGAATGTTTCCGCTTTTTCCATGATGCATTGCAGGTTCGGGAGGGCGGAAAAAACGAGATAAAGAATCAGGAGGGCCCGGTATTTCACGTCTCCCCCGGCGGAGGGCCCGGAGAAAGAGCAGGGAAAGGAAGGGATAGAGGACGGCCGGAGCTTTAAAGAGAAGTTCATTGTTCATGATGCCCGTGCGGAAAAAAAAGAGGCTGCCTGCCATCATGCCCAGCGTGATGTAGTACAACGGGTTTTTCCGGCATTTTGGGAAGAGGAGCGCCCCCGGCAGCAGTATCCCCAGGGCCAGGGCCAGCAGGAAGCTGGCGTATTTGACGGAATCGGGATGGAGCAGAAGCCGCTGGTGCCCGTAATGGTAGATTTCCGCATATTTTGCATCAAACAGGCAGGAGAATTGCCCTCCTCCGTCCAAATGGGAATAAAAACGGCCATGACGGCCGTGCACAGGGCCGCGAGCCAGAAAACCGGCTGGCCCAGAAGGGAACGGAGACGGGAAAGCGGTTTCCGTGCCGCCGGGAGGCGGAACAGGGTTTCATACGCCATATACGGAAGGAGCAGAAGGGCGCCCAGCGGGGAGGACGGCAGCAGAAGAGTTCCCGCGAGATAATACCCGGAGGGAGGCAGGGGGAGCGCGTCAGGACGAATACGGCGCACAATAGCGCCGGAACGGCGTGATTGAATGTGTTGAAGAGTTGGACGGGCATGCCGATGAACAGGACCATCTGGGCATGGTATTCCGCAAACAGGGAGGAGAGGGGAATTCCCAGGCAGTCCGGCACCGCTGCCGGAGAGCCGAGGCAGAGGAGGTATCAGTGCCCAGCGGGCCGTCTTCCGGATTCCCCAGCGGACGGTTGCCGCCAGCAGCGCCAGTTCCAGCCCAAGAAAGGTCCACAGGGCCAGTAGCCAGGGAGCCCATGATGCCGGGCAGAAAGAAGCCGCCAGAGCCGGAGGCAGCCAATGGCCCAGGTAGTAGATGAAATGATGTCCGTCCTCCGTGACGAGGGGCCAGGGAATTTGCTGCAAGGCGTTCATAAACGGCATTGCGGATGATAAAATCCGCATGTTGCTGGCAGTGGCCCGTGAATCCGCACAACAGCACCAGCATCAGGCAGAAGAAGGAGAGGAGACCCAGCGCGGCCAATCTGCGCCCGCTTAACGGAAGCCTTTGTGCCGGAAGATGCCGGGCGCAGACGTACAGCCCGCATGCCAGTGCGGCGCAAAGCGGCGCGGAAAAGGCCGGATGCACCCATCCCTGCAGAAAAAGGAGGAGGGCAACGCCAGATACAACAGTCCCGCGCATAGCGGAAGGCGTGCGGACAGGAAGAAGCGGGCAGACATGGCGCGGAACGGGAAACTTATCGGCAGGGGAGGACTCCGAAGGGTCAGCATGGCATATTTTGTTCCAAAGAAAAGGATGCAGTTTCCTCCGGAGAATGAAAAAGCCCCGCACCGCCTAGCGGCGGCCGGGGGTTGGCGTTGCTTGATACCAGTTCCAGCAAAAAGGTCAGAACAGGCCAAATCCGTTGCCGTAGCGGGCGGATTCTCCCAGTTCTTCTTCAATCCGGAGAAGGCGGTTGTATTTGGCCATACGGTCGGAACGGCTCAAAGAGCCGGTTTTGATTTGTCCGGCGTTGGTTCCTACGGCAATGTCCGCGATGGTGGCGTCCTCCGTTTCTCCGGAACGGTGGGAAATAACGGCGGTATAGCGGTTGCCCATAGCCAGTTCCACGGCGTCCAGCGTTTCCGTCAGCGAGCCGATTTGATTGACCTTCACCAGGATGGAGTTGCCCACGCCCAGATGAATGCCTTTTCTGAGGAATTCCACGTTGGTGACAAAGAGATCGTCTCCGACAAGCTGAGTGCTTTTGCCAAGTTTTTCCGTCAGGGTTTTCCATCCGTCCCAGTCGTTTTCCGCACAGCCGTCTTCGATGGAGACGATGGGATATTTTTTCTTCAGTTCCACATAGTAGTCCGTCAGCTCTGCGGCGGTTCTGCGGCTGCCGTCGGATTTCTTGAAAACATACAGCCCGGATTCCGGTTCATAAAATTCGGAGGAAGCCACGTCCAGAGCAATGGAAATGTCCTCCCCGAACCGGTAACCGGCCTTGTCCACCGCCTGGGCGATGCAATCCAGGGCGTCTTCCGCAGAGTTCAGCCTGGGGGCGAAGCCGCCTTCGTCGCCCACGGCGGTGGAAAGGCCGCGGTCATGAAGAACGGATTTCAGCGCATGGAAAACTTCCGCGCCATAACGCAGGGCTTCCCGGAAGGTGGGAGCGCCGGACGGGACGATCATGAATTCCTGGAAGTCAATGGGCGCGTCGGAGTGGGCGCCGCCGTTGATGATGTTCATCATGGGGACGGGCAGAACCTTGGCGTTCGGGCCGCCCAGGTAGCGGTACAGGGGCTGGTGCAGCTGGGCCGCCGCAGCCTTGGCAAGCGCCAGGAAACGCCCAGAATGGCGTTGGCCCCCAGTTTGGCTTTGTTGAACGTGCCGTCCAGGGAATTCATGAGGGCATCCGCCGTGGTTTGCTCCGTGGCTTCCAGACCGATCAGGGCCGGAGCAATGATGTTGCGGATGTTGTCTACGGCCTTGGTGACTCCCTTGCCCTGGTAGCGGGTTGCGTCGCCGTCCCTGAGTTCCCAGGCTTCGTGTTCCCCGGTGGAAGCTCCGCTGGGGACGCCCGCCGTGCCTACGGCGCCTCCTTCCAGATAAACGTCCGCCTCAATGGTGGGGTTGCCGCGTGAATCCAGAATTTCACGCCCTGTTATTTTCGCGATGCGCATTTCTTTCATAAAAATCGGATGGGTTCTTCCTTGGAAACCAGATATTGAAATTAGCTCAAACTAACTTATGAGGCTTGTGTATCCTGTATCCGAAGCGGATGCAAGCTTTTTCTCCGGGAGAAAGACCGGAGTTCAATCAGTATGGGTGCCCCTTGGCGGCGGTTCAGTTGCGGTAATGTTCCTTCAGCCACGTTATTTCTTCGCCGTGCCCGGCGTCGTCCCTGGGCGTTTCCAGGAAGAAGGGCAATTCCCGCAGAACGGGATGGTTGATGATGTTGATGAAGGCCTGTTCTCCCAGGGAACCCTTGCCGATGGTTTCATGGCGGTCCTTGAAGGAGGAGAAGGGCGTCATGCTGTCATTCAGGTGGATGGCGCGCAGGCGTTCCAGGCCCAGAACGGCATCAAAATGTTCCAGTACGGAATCCAGCCTGTTGACGATATCATATCCGGCGGAATAGACATGGCAGGTATCCAGGCATACGCCAAGTTTGTCCTTCAGGTCCACCCGCTCCATGATGGCGGCCAGTTCTTCAAAGGTCCGGCCGACTTCGCTTCCCTTTGCCGGACATGGTTTCCAGCAAAACAATGGTTTTTGTTCCGGTGAAAGCACGCCGTTTAACTGGTTCGCCACCAGTTCAATGCCTTTTTCCGCTCCCTGCCCTACGTGGTAGCCGGGATGGAAGTTATAAAGATTTCCCGGCAGATGTTCCATGAGTTCCAGATCCTCTTTCAGTACCTGGGCCGCAAAACGGGCGACACTGGGGTCTGCGGAACAGGGGTTCAGCGTGTAGGGGGCGTGTGCCAGCAGCGTGCCGAATCCATTATTCCTCGCTAATTCCAGAAAACGGGCAATATCCTGTTCGTCAATAGCTTTGGCTTTGCTCCCCCGCGGATTGCGGGTAAAGAACTGAAAAGTATTGGCACCGATGGAGAGGGCAACCCGGCCCATGGCTTCATAGCCTTTTGCGGAGGAGAGGTGGCATCCGATGTATGGCATGGCGGTAAGTTCGGAATGGAAAGGAAGTTTATCAATGCCGCAGAGAGGAAGAGAGACTAAAAGGCCTGCATGACTTGATCGGAAAGAATAAGACCGCCAGGAACGTACGAGGAGTTAAAACGATAGTGATTGTTGGTAATGAATTTAAACCAGTTGATTAAGGCGGCCGTATTGGGAGGGGCCCTGTGCACGGCCTGTTTTGCAGGAGCCGGGCCGAAGGGCTGTTTAACGCCGTTAAAGCCTGTTCCTTCCGCGGAGCAGCTTGAATGGCATGACATGGAGATGTACGCCTTTATCCATTTTACAATTAATACTTTTACTGGAAAAGAGTGGGGCTATGGAGACGAAAAGCCGGAGCTGTTTCATCCTTCCGATTTCAATGCGGACGACCTTGTCAGGACGCTGAGCGTGGCGGCCTCCCCGTGGAAGCAGGGGAAGGGGGATGTGGTGAAGGAGGTGTCCCGCGCGTGCGGAAAGTATGGCGTCAGGTTCGGTGTTTATCTGTCTCCGTGGGACCGCAATGCCGCCTCTTACGGCACGCCGGATTATATCCGGATGTACCGTCGGCAGTTGAAAGAGCTGGCGACGGGATACGGTCCCATTTTCCTGGCTTGGTTTGACGGAGCGAACGGAGGGGACGGGTATTACGGAGGAGCGCGGGAAAAACGTTCTATCGACCGTAGCACGTATTACGACTGGAAGACAACTTGGGGAGAGTTGAAGAAACGGCAGCCCGGAGCCGTCATCTTTTCCGACGTAGGGCCGGATGCCCGCTGGGTAGGCAATGAAAGCGGCTATGCGGGTTATCCCTGCTGGGCCACATACACCCCTGTTCCTCTGCAAGCCGGGACGGAACCCGCGCCCGGCGCCGTGCGCTACCGGCTGGGCACGGAAGGCACCATGGACGGCAAGTACTGGATTCCCGCGGAGGTGGATGTTTCCATCCGCCCGGGCTGGTTCTGGCATGAGCATGAAAAAATTCCCGCGTCCGGACGCCGGAAAATCTGTTGAAGTTGTATTTTGACAGCGTAGGCAGAGGGGCCAATCTGAATTTGAACGTGCCGCCGGACCGCCGCGGCCGCATTCATGAAGAGGATAAAAAGTCTCTGGCGGGCTTCCGTGTGTTGCTGGATGAGTTGTATTCCCGCAACTTCGCCTCCGGGGCACAGGTTGAGTCCTCCTCTTCCCGGAAAGGGCACGGTGCGGAACAGGTTCTGGACCGGAAACGGACGACGTACTGGGTGGCCGCTCCGGAAGATAAGCATCCCTGCGTGGTATTGAAATTGCCGAAGCCCGCGGCGTTTGACGTCATCCGGCTGGCAGAGCCCATCCAACTGGGGCAGAGAGTGCGCAAATTCCGTGTGGAGGTGCGTGAGAACGGCCAGTGGAGCAGGTGGGCGGAGGGAGTCAGCATAGGGGCCAGAGTTCTTCTGAAAGGAAGGCCCGTGACGGCGGATGGAGTGCGCGTGGTGCTGGAACAATCCAGGGCCGTTCCGGCCCTGTGCGAGGTTTCTTTGTGGAAGTATCCCGTCATCCTGAATGCTCCGGCGGTGAGTTATGACCGCAATGGACGGGTGACCCTGGCTTCCGCGGAGAACGTGGTGATTAGGTACACCACGGATGGAACGGAGCCTGGTCCGCAGTCCGCCGTGTACAGGAATCCTTTCCTTCTCCCTGCCGGGGGGACGGTAAAAGCGGCGGCCGAATATCGCGGCAGAAAATCTTCCGTGACCACTCAGCTCATTCCTGTTCCCACGCGGGACTGGAAAGTGGTGTCCGGGGAAAGAAGCGCCGCCGCTCCGGAACTGGCCATTGACGGAGATTCTTCCACCCTCTGGCATACGCATGCCGCCCAGGGAGAGCTGGCTCCCCCGCAGGCGCTGGAGATTGACATGGGGCGTCCGGTTAACGTTGCCTCCGTTATTTACACGCCGCGCAGGGATTCGGCAACGGGAACGATTGACCGTTATGCCGTCTATTTGAGCGCGGACGGAAACACATGGGGCGCTCCCGCTGCGGAGGGGAGTTCTCTAATATCCGCGCCAATCCCGTTCCGCAGCGGATTGACCTGAAAGCGCCTGTCAAAGCGCGTTATCTGCGTTTTGTAGGCAAGCGGGTGGTGGAAGGCAGCCATGTTGAAGTTGCCGAGCTGGGAGTATTGGACAAATAAACGGTTTCCTTTTTTTTATTATCGTAATCCTCCGGCGTTTTCTTGACGGATGGAGGGAAGAGGGGCAAGATGGCACGCATGGAACAAGTCAGCCTCATGGAGTTGGGCAAGCTGGCCGCGGAAGGCCAGGTTGAAGCGGAAGTTTTTGCCCAGATCGCCCAGTGCGCGCAGAAGATGACCAAGGGCAACAAACCGTATCTGGATGTGTCTTTTGCCGATGCGGAAGGGACCATGGGATTGAAGGTGTGGGAGGATAAACCCTGGTTCCGGACGCTTGCTTCCCTGCCCCTCCGCAGTTTCGTGAGCCTGCGCGGCCAATGGGCCAAGGGAGGGTTCGGCATGGAGGTTTCCGACCTGGACGTGCGGTTGCTGGACGAACAGGAAAAAGGAAAAGCTTTCTGGCCGGTTCCGGAACCTTGAAGAAAAAGCAGGAAGCTGATCTGAAGGAAAATTTGCGTGCTCATCAAGGGCATGAATGATCGGCGCATACGCGCCCTGTGCATTGAATTCATTGAGCAGTTCGGGGAACGCCTCCAGCGCGCCGCCGCCGCCCGCACCTACCATCACGCCCGCCGCGGCGGACTGGTGGAACACGTGGCGGGGATGATGCGCACGGCCTCTGCCGTCTGCCAGGCGAATCCGGGGCTGAACCGTGACCTTCTGTTGGCCGGGTGCCTGTTCCACGACTGCGGGAAGTTGTGGGAAAACTGCTACCCGAAGGAGGATTTTACGATGCCCTATTCGGAGGCCGGAGAACTGCTGGGCCATATTCCGCTGGGCATTGAACTGGTCAACAATTTGTGGAAGCGCATCATGTCCCTTCCGGAGGCGGATTCCTGGAAAACGCTGGACCCTCCTTCACCGGACGTGCGCATGCACCTGCTGCACCTGATTGCGTCCCATCACGGGGAACTTGCCTTCGGCTCCCCCGTGTTTCCCAAGACGCCGGAGGCGGTGGCCCTGCATTACATCGACAATCTGGACGCCAAGCTGGAAATGTTCCGCGGAGCTTATGAGACGAGCGAGGCCCTGGCTCCCAGAGTGCTCCAGCGCAAGGCCCCTCTGCCTGCCAACGTTGTTCTTCCTCTGCCTTCCGTCCTCCCGCTGGAGCCGGACGGCGAAGACGCTCTGCCGTAAGGTTCCCCCTGCATGGAAGAGGTTCGGCGTGTTCTTCGTCCGTGGCCGGAACGGATGACGGCATCTGCTCCCTTGCTGATTCCGGCTTTGTCCCTGCTGTGCGCTTGCGCGGCCATGGATGTTTCCCTTTGGTTTTGGCTTCCATGTTTCATGGAAGGCTCCGTTGAGGCTGTTTCCGGAAAATCCGTATTGTTTCATCCGGATGGTTCCCGGTGGCTGTACGCGGTTTCCTCCCGTGACGGTGCCTGCCCTCTGGAGGCGGGGGAACGCTACCGGATTAAAGGAGAGGCGTATCCGCTTCAGGCGCCGTGTGGTCCCGGCATCTTTGACCGGGAGCGGTGGGGTTACCTGCACGGCATCATCGCCGGAATCCGGCTGGATGAGTACTGCCGGAACGGGCCGGGAGACTGGCGCAGCCGTTTCCGGGCTTTTTCCCCTGCGGCTCCGGGAAAGGGCCGCCTCCCCTGCTCAGGGGAGGGCGCCCCTCCGGATGATGAGGCCCGGCAGGTGATGGTTTCCGCCGTGCTTGGGGACAAGACGGACGCGAGGCCGGAAACGATGGCGAAGTTTCTGGAAAGCGGCTGCATGCATGTATTCGCCGTCCGCGGCATGCATGTGGGCGTGGCCGCCATGCTGGTTCTGGGTATGCTGAGGCTCCTGCATGTGCGTCCCCGTGCGGCCCGGCTGGCCTGTATCCTCTTGCTGGCGGCGTACGTGTTCGTGACCGGGATGTCCGCTTCCGCCCTGCGGGCGTTCATCATGGCGTCAGTCTGGCTTCTGGCGTTCGTGCTGCGCAGAAAGGGGCATCCGGCCAATATTCTGGCGCTCGCTTTCATCCTCCTCTGCTTGATGAACCCGCTCCAGGTTTTCCAGCCGGGGTTCCAGCTTTCTTTCTGCGTTTTTGCCGCCATTGCCTGCCTGGCGGGATGGCTCAGCCGGGAAAAGCCCCTGTGGGCTCCGGACCTGTTCATTCCTCCCCGGATTTACCATGCGCGGGAAAGATTCCTGGTGCGGCTGGAAAAAAGCAGGCCGCGGCGCGCTGATTGTCTCCGTGGGGGCGTGGCTGGCCTCCATTCCCCTGACGGCATGGCACTTCGGAACCTGGAACCTGTATGCTCCCTTGACCAATTTGTGCCTGAGCGTACTTGTCTTTCCCCTGATGGGCGTTTCCCTGTCCGGGCTGATGTTCGCGTGGTGCCCGTGGATGCTGCATGTTTGCAATACGGCTGCTTCCTGGTTGGCGTCCGCCATGTTGGCCGTAGCCGGGGGAGTGGCTTCCCTGCCGTACAGTTATCTTTCTTCCGCACCGCCTTCCGGGGAAAATGAAGCGGTGATCGTTCCCCTGCAGAAGGACGCCTGGTCCGCACTCATTTCCAATCCCGCATTGGTTGTGGGAAGCGGAGCGGAAGATGCGGTGCGGTACACCCTCCTTCCCGTGCTGAAGGCGCGCAGTATCCGGCCCTGCGGTATGCTGTGCTGCGGGAACGGCAAGGCGGAACGGGCCGGGGAGAAAGAACTGGAGAAGGAATATCCCGGAATCCGGAACTGGGGCGCGGAGTCCGGGGAATGTCCCGTCCAGCAATGGAGGTTACGGCCGGGCAATGAACTTGTGCTGGAAGATTTTCCTGTACCGTTGCGCACGGGAATCCGTCAGGACTGGAGCCGGGTGTTGTCATGGGAATGCCGCGGGAGGCGGTTCCTGATGATAGGGAATGCCGGGTTTTCCTCCCTGGCGCGCGCGGAGGAAACACCGCGGGCGGATGTATTGCTCATCGGGCATCATCCGCGCGATCCGGTGAACAGCGCTGCGTGGATCAGGGCTACAGGCGCCCGCGCGGTCATTTTCGCGACGGAGTATGAATGCCCCGTTCCGGAGGGAACAGCCGTGTACCGTCTCCGGGAAACCGGAACCCTCTATCTGCGGATGGAGGAAAAGGGCGTGCGAATCATCCCCTGGAGGGGCATGGAACGCCGTACAGGGTGAATCCCGTGCTTTCCTCAATGCGGATGGAAGGATATCTCCCGCCAGGTCAGGGGCGGCATCCACCATGACGGGCTTGTTCTGGGAGGTTCGGCCGGAGAGGCGCGCCGCATTCGTTTTAGACGACCCTTCCAGAAGAACTTCCTGCACGGTGCCTACCAGATCCCGGTTTTTCCGGATGGCTATTTCATTGACTACGGCCAGAAGGTCCTGGTTGCGCGCTTCCTTCACTTCCTCCGGAATCTGATTCTCCCATAACGGCGGCGGGCGTGCCGCGGCGCGGGGAATAGCGGAAAATGAACGCGTTGTCAAACTGGACCTGTTCCACGGCCTGCCTGGTCAGCAGGTAATCCTCCTCCGTTTCTCCCGGGAAGCCCACGATGATATCCGTGGTGATGGATAAATCCGGGCGTGCCTGCTTCATCCGGGAGCAAAGGTCCAGATAGGTTTCATTCCTGTACGGCCTGCGCATCATTTTCAGGATGCGGTCGCTGCCGCTCTGCATCGGGAAATGAATATGGCTGCACAACTTGGGAAGATAGGTGAACGCCTGCACCAGATCCTGGCGGAAACCGATGGGATGCGGGGAGACGAAGCGGATGCGCCGGATGCCTTCCACTTCATGCACGGCTTCCAGCAGCTGGACGAAGCCGCCCTTGCCGTCTGCCGTTTCCATCTGCCTGCCGTACCGGTTGACGATCTGGCCCAGCAGCGTGACTTCCTTCACGCCGGAGTCCGCCAGCATCTTTACTTCATCCACCACGTCCCGGATGGGGCGGCTGCGTTCTGCGCCGCGGGTGTAGGGGACGATGCAGTAGGCGCACTTCATTTCGCACCCCTGCATGATGGAGACATACGCCGTGGAGCGCGCTCCGGGATTCAGGTGGTCCCGGATGCGGTTCTGGGAGTCCGCCTCTTCCGCCACATCGCACACATGCGTGCCGGAAAAGGCGGTTTGCAACTCGTCCATGCGGCGTTCCTGGCGCGCGCGCAGAGAATGCCGTCCACGTGTTCAAACACGCGGTGGTATTTCTGGGTGCCGACCACGAGGTCCAGGCGCGGCAGTTCCTTTGAACAGCTCCTCTTTTTTTTACTTTGGGCCTTTTGTTCCGCCTGTTCCCGGATGGAGCAGGAATTGAACAGGATGACGTCCGCCTCATCCTCGCGGTCCGTCATGGTGTAGCCCTTCTGCACGAACATGCGGGCCACCTGTTCGGAGTCCCGTTCGTTCATTTGGCAGCCGTAAGTTTTGATGTAAAGCTTGGGCATGGAAAAAAATCAGGTATTTTTTTTCAGGGTGACCACGCATTCCAGATGCTTGGTCTGGGGAACAGGTCAAAGGGCTGGACGGCGGTGGCGGAATACCCGGCCTTGTCGAGATTTCCGCCAAATCCCGTATCTGGGTGGCTGGGTTGCAGGAAACGTAAACGACTTTTCCGGGGCCGAAGGCAAATAACTGGGCCAAAAATTCCGCACTGCATCCTTTCCGGGGCGGGTCGATCACCACGGCGGTTTTTTCCGCGGGGAATTCAATTCCGTTGCTGCGCGCGTTGCTGCGCGCCCAGTCCGCGGAAGTCTCACTGACTTCCACGCCCAGCACTTTTTTAAATTTCTTCGCCAGGCTCAGGGCGAACAGGCCGGAACCGCAGTAAGCGTCCACCAGGAATTCCTCCCCGTCCATACTCGCCTGTTGGGCCACGTAATCCGTAAAAAGCGGAAGAATGAAAGGATTATTCTGAAAAAAGTCCCCCGCCAGAAAATGGAACTCCAAATCGCCCACCCGTTCGCACGCCACGGCGTTGTTATTGGTGATGACGGTTCCTTCCGAAGCCCGGAGCAGAATGGTGGCTCCCCGCTTGAACCGGGCCGCGGCCTGGTAAACGCTTTTGCGGGCCAGGGGCAGGGCTTCATTGATGCACTCCATGGCAATCGGGCATTGCGGCACATCCACCACATCCCTTCTGGAGCCAGCTTTCAGAAAACCGATGGCCGGCTTGCCTCCTTCCTTCGGTTTGTCAAAGTGGGGCGTAATCTTGGAGCGGTAATGATATTGGCGGGGAGAGGCTATGGCCGGATTAACAGGCAGTTCCAGACCTGCCTGCAGGCGGAGCAGATCCGCTACCTGCCGGGTTTTCCAGAGAAGCTGGCGGTCATAGGAAAGGTGCTGGTACTGGCATCCTCCGCAGGTGCCGAACAGGCGGCATCCCGGTTCCACGCGGTCCTGGCTGGGGTTAATTATTTCCACCAGATCGGCGGAGGAGTAGTTTTTGTCATTACGCCAGACGCGGGCTTTGACACGGTCTCCCGGCAGGGCGAAAGGAACGAAAACCACCCATCCGTCCACGCGGCCGATGCCGTCGCCCGCATTGGAAAGGGCGTCAATATCCAGTTCAAGCTCCTGGTGGTAGGAAAAAAAGGTTCGGGGTGGAAACCCTTGGGAATGGTCGCAGTCATGGTGGTGGGAAAAGATTATGGGGCGGAAGGGGTAATCAGCTTGCCGTCCAGATCGTACAGCAGGGTTTCCGGCAGCCGGGGGGTGCGCAGTCCGGGGCGGAAATCGCCCGGCAAGACAGCTGGTCCCGGAGCGGACTCTTCATTCTCATCCTCTGGAAGAATTTCCTGTTGCGCCGGAGCGGGAGCCCAGGGTGCGGGATGGTCCGCCGGGGCGGTTTGTTCCGGCTGAACGGCTGGAATCGGGGCGGGGGCCTGAGGCGCCGTTTCCTTGTTGGAGGCGCAGGAATAGGTCCAGGTCAGCCCGGCAATCAGACAGGAGCGGATCAGGAGCTTTCTCATGGCGCGGATTCTTACAGCTTCATTCGGACTTGGCAAGTGAATAGCCCTGCTATGGTTCATGTAAAGGGCATTTCTTTTTTCCCGGAAACCGGGAAACGCTTGCTGTTTGACTATCCCGGGATAGTATCTATAGTAGGAACACGTATGAGGCCTTTCCTTTTTTTTGTTGTTCCGCTGTGGTTTCAGGGCTGTTTGCCCCTCAGGCCGGCATAGCTCAACAGCGTCCTCCCATTTTCGGGTTTGCCAATAAAAACAGGATACCTGAAGTCAATAAATCGGGCAGCCCCGTTTTTGACAAACTCCGTAATGAAGCTATGAAGAAAAAGCTGCCGCTGGTGATTTACCTGACCGGTTCTTCATGGTGTTCCCGGTGTAATATTTTTACCAGGGAATATATTAAAAAAACAAATTTCAAAAATGCCGCCGGGAAGAAATTTATATTCTGGCTGGTGGACACTAAACAGGTGCCGGGCAATTCCCCGGGAACGTTTAAATTCAAGATGGTTCCGGAAGAAGCCGCAAAAATCGTGGGGTGTGTGGATTCCCCCGTGCGCCGTATGTGGTTCTTGGCCCTCCCGCCGTGTTTATCATTGACCCTGTTTCCGGAGAATTGATCAAGAGCCTGTTCACCAAAAGTGAAGTGGACAAGTATGGAAAGCCTCTTGCCGGAATTATTGAAGAAGCCTGGAATAATCATGTAAACCGGAAGAAGCTGAATTGAAATGCTTAATGGCAAGGTATCCGCGAAGCCAAATAATGACGGCGGCAAAAGCGGAATGATGAAGCGGAACGGTTTCAAACGGTTATCCGTTGAAAAGTGATTTTTGACACGTAGCGCCGGGAATGGCAGCTTATGGTTTTTGTTGGTTTATCAAGTCCTGACGTGTTGATATTTTAACTTTGTAATCTGAATTAAGAATAATTTAATTAATATGACCAGTATAAAGCAAAGAGATGAATTGCAATCTACTATTTGGAAAATCGCCAACGAAGTGCGTGGCGCCGTTGACGGCTGGGATTTTAAGCAGTTTGTCTTAGGAGCTCTTTTTTTTATCGGTTTATCAGTGAGAACTTCACCAACTTCATTGAAGGCGGTGACGAGAGCGTCAACTATGCGAATATGTCGGATGACGTTATCACCCCTGTGATAAAAGATGACGCCACCAGGACAAAAGGGTATTTCATCTATCCTACTCAGCTCTTTGTGAATATAGCAAAGAATGCCAACAACAATCCTAATCTGAACACGGACTTGGCAGCTATTTTCGATGCGATAGAGAGTTCTGCCAATGGGTATCCGTCCGAGCACGACATAAAGGGACTATTTGCCGATTTTGACACCACAAGCAACCGTTTGGGCAACACCGTGGAGGAGAAAAACAGGCGTTTGGCGGCCGTCATCAAAGGTGTGGAAAGCCTTGATTTCGGTAATTTTGAAGATAATGAGATAGATCTTTTCGGAGATGCTTACGAGTTCCTGATTTCCAATTACGCCGCCAATGCCGGCAAATCCGGCGGAGAGTTCTTTACGCCTCAAAATGTATCAAAGCTGATAGCGCGATTAGCTATGTCGGGATTGACTTCCGTCAACAAGATTTATGATCCGGCTTGTGGTTCGGGTTCGTTGCTGCTTCAGGCGAAGAAACAGTTTGATGCGCATCTCATTGAAGATGGCTTTTTCGGGCAGGAAATCAACCACACCACTTACAACCTGGCGCGGATGAATATGTTCTTGCATAATATCAATTATGACAAGTTCGACATAGCGCTGGGCAATACGCTGCTCAATCCTCAATATGGCGATGAAAAACCATTTGACGCCATCGTCTCAAATCCGCCATACTCCGTCAATTGGGTGGGAAGCGACGACCCAACGCTGATCAATGACGACCGCTTTGCCGCGGCAGGAGTGTTAGCGCCAAAGTCAAAAGCTGATTTTGCTTTTGTGCTTCACGCCCTCAGCTATCTTTCCGCCAGAGGGAGGGCCGCCATTGTCTGCTTCCCCGGCATCTTCTACCGTGGCGGCGCGGAACAGAAGATAAGGAAATATCTTGTGGACGGCAACTTTGTGGAAACGGTCATTGCGTTGCCTCCCAATCTCTTCTATGGAACGGGCATCTCCGTGAATATCCTCGTGCTGTCCAGGCACAAGGCTGATACGAAGACGCAGTTTATTGATGCCAGCGGGGAAGATTTCTTTAAAAAAGCAGACCAATAACAATGTCCTGACAGATGAGCACATAGAAAGAATAGTCGATATATTCGACAGGAAGGAACCGGTGGAATATGTTGCGGCATTAGTAGATAACAGCAAGATTGCGGAGAATGGCTATAACCTCTCTGTGAGTTCATATGTAGAGGCGAAAGATACGCGCGAGGTGATTGATATTGCCAGGCTGAATGCCGAGGTGAAGCAAACCGTGGAGAGGATAGACGCGCTGCGTGCGGATATTGACGCGATTATTAAGGAGTTGGAGGATGAATAATGAGCCGGCAATAACAGGAACGGCTTTTCTGACCGATGTAAAGCAGATCATTGATGCTGCTCGGAGTAGTGCCGCGCGGAGCATTGACTTCTGTCGTGTACAGATGTATTGGAATATCGGTCGACGGATATTTGAGGAAGAGCAGCAAGGCAAAGTGCGTGCCGATTATGGCACGTATCTGATAAAGAACCTTGCGCAGACATTAGAGCCTGAATATGGAAGCGGTTTTTCTTATAGGCAACTTGCATTTTGCCGCCAATTTTACCGGCTTTATCCGATTGCGAACGCGCTGCGTTCGCAATTGAACTGGACACAATATCGAATGCTCATTCAAATAGATGATCCGGATAAACGTGAGTACTACGAACTGGAATCCGTCAATAACGGTTGGACGGCAAGAGAAACCGAACGGCAGATAAATTCGCAGCTCTATGAGCGTCTGCTGTTGAGCAGCGATAAAGAGGCTGTTATTTCTGTTGCGCACAAGGAACGCCTTCCGCAGACTTCACAGGAGATTATCAAAGATCCCAGGATGTTGAAGTTCTTGGGACTGGAGCGCAAAGCTGCCTACTATGGGTTTCCGGCGTTTCGCAGATATGAGATATTGACTGATAAAGGTAATGTTTCACGACAGGCAGCCCTTAAAAGGGCCGAATCTGAGTATGATGCGTTCAATAAAACGCAGAAAATCACTTCTGATTTTGATCAGGCAGCCAAACAGATGTTAAAGGGAGATGACATAAAATGAGCAGATTAGACGAGCTTATTCAAGAACTATGCCCGAATGGTGTTGATTATAAACCTATAGGAGATTGTGTTTGCAAAACCAGTAATATAAAGTGGGCAACTGCCGATGGGAGTTATTCATATATTGACCTGACTTCTGTTGACAGAGATACACATAAAATCACAGAAGTACAGACCATTCACACAGACAATGCTCCAAGCCGAGCACAACAAATTGTTCTTGAGGGAGATGTTTTGTTTGCCACAACCCGTCCAACACTAAAAAGATTTTGCCTTATTGACAATGAGTATGATGGTCAAATTGTAGTACAGGTTTTTGTGTTCTAAGAGCAAAAAAAGAAAATCTTATTTCTCCAAGGTGGTTATTCCATATTGTTTCATCCTCCGAGTTTTACTTCTATGTCAAAGAAAATCAAAAGGGCGCGAGCTATCCAGCTATTTCAGACAAAGAAGTAAAACAGTTTAAGATGCCTGTACCTCCACTTGAGGTACAGAGTGAAATTGTCCGTATTCTGGACAATTTCACGGAGCTTACAGCGGAGCTTACAGCGGAGCTTACAGCGAGAAAGAAACAGTATGAGCATTATCGCAATAAGCTATTTTCTTTTAATGTGTTAAATTGTGCGACGGTGGGTAATTCGTTAAATAATATAGTAGTTATGCCATTAGGAGAAGTAGGTATATTTACGAGAGGAAGCGGATTGCAGAAGAAAGATTTCACTCAAACAGGGGTTGGCTGTATCCATTATGGTCAGATCTACACTCACTATGGTACATACGCAAATAGAACAAAAACCTTTGTTTCACAAGAATTTGCGAAGAAAGCACGCAAAGCGAAACATGGGGACTTGATTATTGCAACCACAAGCGAAAATGATGAAGATGTATGTAAGGCTGTTGCATGGTTAGGTGATGAAGATATTGCCATTAGCAGTGATGCCTGCTTTTACACTCATAGTTTAGAACCGAAATATGTTGCTTATTATTTTCAGACAGAGCAATTTCAAAAGCAGAAAAGAGGTTTTATCACAGGAACAAAAGTTAGACGTGTCAATACCAGTGATTTGGCTAAAATTAAAATACCTGTTCCTTCTATTGAAGAACAACGCCGCATTGTCTCCATTCTCGACAAGTTCGATATGCTGACAACCTCCATCAGTGAAGGCTTGCCAAAGGAAATAGAACTGCGTAGAAAACAGTATGAATATTACCGTAATCAGTTATTATCATTTCCCGATAATAAAGCAACCGACTGAATATGGGAGAAACATTAACAGAAATAGCTCGGGAGTTAAAAAACAGTCCAAAGAAGGTTCAGCTTATCTATGCCTTTAACGGTGTGGGAAAGACGCGGCTGTCTCGCGCATTCAAAGAGTTGGTGTCGCCCAAGCATGAGGAAGAAGAAGCGCAAGACGGGGATACTGGCGTAAAAGTATTGTATTATAATGCTTTTACTGAAGATTTGTTCTATTGGGATAATGATTTGGAGAAAGATACAGACAGGAAGCTGGTGATACGTCCTAATGCCTTTACTGACTGGGTGCTTAAAGTTGAAGGACAAACCAATAATATCATAACAGATTTCCAGCATTATACCAATGATAAACTAACTCCACGTTTTAATGAAAATTATAATGAGGTCTCCTTTTCTATAGAAGGCGGCAACGAAGAGCAAATTGATAATATCAAAATATCGAGAGGCGAAGAGAGTTGTTTTATTTGGTGCGTGTTTTACAGTCTGCTGAAAGAGGTAGTCGAAGTACTGAATGTTCCAGAGCCGGAAAACCGTTCGACAACCACGTTCGATGATTTGGAATATATATTCATTGATGATCCAGTAAGTTCGCTGGATGAAAATCATTTAATAGAATTGGCTGTCAATATAGCAGAAGTTATAAAAAGTAGTGATTATAATTTAAATAAATTAAAATTTATCATTACGACGCACAATCCTTTGTTCTATAATGTAATTTATAATGCATTAAAGGCTGAGGCAGGCTATATGTTAAGTAAATATGAAGATGGGACTTTTAAACTTGAAAAAAAGCTGGGAGATTCAAACAAAAGTTTTTCCTATCATCTTTTCCTAAAGCAGACTATCGAAGAGGCGCTTGATTCAGGCACTGTTCAGAAATACCATTTCACGCTACTGCGCAACCTTTACGAAAAAACGGCAAACTTCTTAGGGTATCCTCAATGGTCTGATTTGTTGCCTGATGACAGGCGAACCTACTATAACAGGATTATTCAGTTTACAAGTCACTCTACATTATCCAATGAAGCTGTGGCGGAACCGACAGAAGCAGAAAAGCAAACTGTGGGATTTTTATTAAAGCATTTAATTGATAACAAGTACTGGAAAGAGGATCTGCAATGACACAATACAGCACCATAGCAGAATTACAGAACTTTATCGTTCTCGACAGCTACACCAAGAGTTCAATAGTAAACGAGCCGCCCGCAGGTTATCAGACAGAGGCTGCTTTGGAACGCGAATTTATAGAAGATTTGATATCACAAGGTTACGAATATGTTCCCAGCCTTGTTACGCCTGACGCCCTGCTCTGCAATGCGAGAAACCAGTTGCAGGCACTCAATAATATCGTTTTCACCGATTCTGAATGGGGACGCTTCCTGGAGGAATATTTAGACAAGAAGAGTGATAGTCTTGCTGAAAAAACAAAAAAAAATACATGATAATTACATCTATGACTTTGTGTTTGACGATGGGCATATCCAAAATATCTATTTGGTAGATAAAACAAATATTGCCCGCAACAAAGTGCAGGTAATTAATCAGTTCGGGGCACAGAAAAACCGTTACGATGTCACGATACTGGTAAATGGGTTGCCTATGGTGCAGATAGAGCTGAAAAAGCGGGGTGTGGCTATCCGCGAGGCTTTTAATCAGGTGCATCGCTATAGCAAAGAGAGCTTCAACAGCGAAAGTTCACTTTATAAATACTTACAGGTTTTCGTCATCTCCAACGGTACGGACACCCGTTATTTTTCCAATACCGTAAAGCGCGATAAAAACAGTTTTGACTTTACGATGAACTGGGCGAAGTCGGATAATACGCTGATTAAAGACTTAAAGGATTTTACGGCGACATTTTTCCAGAAAAATACGCTGCTGCAGGTTCTTTTCACATATTCGGTGTTTGATGCCAGTAACACGCTGCTCATTATGCGCCCCTACCAGATTGCGGCAACGGAACGCATCTTGTGGAAGATAAAAAGCTCTTACCAGGCTAAAAAATGGAGCAATCCGGAGGGAGGCGGATACATCTGGCACACCACGGGGTCTGGCAAAACTCTGACGAGTTTTAAGGCCGCGCAGCTTGCCACACAACTTGATTTTATCGACAAGGTGTTCTTTGTTGTTGACCGCAAGGATTTGGATTATCAGACGATGAAAGAGTACCAACGTTTTTCGCCCGATAGCGTCAATGGGTCAGAGAGCACGGCGGGACTGAAGCGGAACACAGAGAAAAATAACGACAAAATCATTGTCACGACCATTCAAAAGCTGAACAACCTCATGAAGAGCGAAAGCGACTTGCCTGTCTATCAAAAGCAGGTTGTATTTATCTTCGATGAGTGCCACCGTTCCCAATTCGGAGAAGCGCAGAAGAATCTGAAAAAGAGATTCAAGAGATATTACCAATTTGGCTTTACGGGGACCCCTATCTTTCCTGAGAATGCTTTGGGGGCGGAGACTACGGCCAGTGTGTTCGGCCGTGAGCTGCATTCGTATGTCATCACAGACGCCATACGTGATGAAAAGGTTTTGAAGTTCAAAGTGGACTACAACGATGTTCGTCCACGGTTTAAGAATTTTTGGAAACTGAAAAAGATGAAATCAAGTTGAATGCGGCAGAAAATCAAAAGCTTTTGCTTCATCCGGACCGAATCAAAGAGATTTCTCATACATCCTGCAGAATTTCAGGATAAAAACCCATAGAACGCAAGGGAATAACAAGGGCTTTAATGCCATGTTCGCAGTAAACAGCGTTGAGGCTGCCAAACTGTATTATCAGGAATTGAACAATCTGCAGAAAGAAAGTGACAGGCCCCTGAAAATTGCCACCATATTTTCTTTCGCCCCAAATGAAGAGCAAAGCGCTAAGGGCGATATCAAAGATGAAAATTTTGACCCTTCGGCAATGGACAGCAGCGCCAAAGAGTTTTTGGCAAAAGCGATTGGCGATTACAACGTGATGTTTAAAACAAACTTCGGAGTGGATAGTAAAGAGTTCCAAAACTATTATCGCGATTTGGCCAAAAAGAGTAAAAAACCAGGAGGTTGACTTGCTCATTGTGGTCGGTATGTTCCTTACCGGTTTTGATGCTCCTGCTTTGAACACGCTGTTTGTAGACAAGAATCTGCGTTATCACGGTCTGATGCAGGCGTTTTCACGTACCAATCGCATCGATGACGCAACCAAGACTTTCGGCAATATCGTCACATTCAGGGATTTGGAACAATCTACAATAGATGCGATCACTTTGTTCGGAGATAAGAACACAAGGAACGTAGTGCTTGAAAAGAGCTACAAGGAATATCTTGAAGGATTTAAAGATATTGCCACCGGCGAGGCGAGAAAAGGGTATGTGGAAGTTGTCAGGGAACTGAAAGAAAAAATTCCCCCACCCGATGGGATAGTGACGGAAGCAGATAAAAAATCCTTTGTTAAGCTGTTCGGAGAATATTTGCGGATAGAAAATATTTTACAAAACTACGATGAGTTTACGCAGCTCAAAGCCCTGCAAAAAATAGACAAAGCGGATAGTGCGGCTCTTGAAGCGTTTAAGAATGCCAACTTCTTGACTGATGAAGATATTGCAGCCATGCAGGGCATTGATGTACTGAAAGAGCGAACCGTACAGGATTATCGTTCGGCGTACAATGATATCCGGGACTGGTTCAGACGTGAGAGGAACGGTAAAGCTCCGGAAGATTCAAAAATAGACTGGGATGATGTGGTCTTTGAAATTGATCTGCTTAAATCTCAGGAAATAGATCTCGACTATATCCTCGGACTGATTTTCGAACACAACAGGAAAACGAAGGACAAGCCTGCCTTGGTAGATGAGGTGCGCCGTGTTATCAGAGCGAGCATCGGGAACAGGGCAAAAGAGAGCCTCATTGTTGATTTTATCAATGAAACGGATTTGGAACCGATTCGAGATAAGGCTGATATTATTGCCGCTTTCTTTACTTATGCCCAAGAGAAACAGAAAAAGGAAGCTGCTGCTCTGATTACGGGAGAGAAACTGAACGAGGAAGCCGCAAAGCGATATATTCAAACATCTTTGAAACGGAAGTACGCCAGCGAGAACGGCGCTGACCTCAATGCTATTCTGCCGAAGATGAGTCCATTAAATCCTCAATATCTGACGAAGAAACAGAGCGTCTTTCATTGAAAAGTTTAGGGACATCGGAGGTCAAATTTAATACCTGCACACGGGCAAGCTGCCCGATTTTGCCGCCCTCATCCGGCATCATGAGGTATTACTCTTCTAAAAACGGTAAATGAAGCGCAGCCATGGCTGGGGAGTGCCGGAATAGTAGGGATACCACCGGTGTCCGGGTGGTGCATAGTGCGGCCCCATTCATCCTGACGGCGCGCCTGGGGCGCATAGAAAAGCTGTTTCCATTCCCGGCTGGCGAAGGAAGAAGGCTCTGTTTCCGAAGCCGGGGCGCCAGAACCGCCTGGAGGGCGCTGGAAGAACAGCAATAATAGGGAATGTTGAACCGGGGCGCCATTCCGAAAGCCAGCAGAAGCCATATCCAAACGCGGAGACCGGGATGCCGCGTCCAGGAGGAAGCCAGAAAGGTAAGGAGGCAGGCCATGGCCGGAACGCTTCCTTTGCAAAGCAGGTCATTGACGTCTCCGTTCACGTAAAAGAAAAAGGCAGAATCAGGCCGGTTGCCAGCGTACAGATGAAGAGGGATTCTTTGCGGAAATCCCGCCAGCAGAACAGGGCGTACAGCAGGAATGAGGTCGCCATAAGCAGGAAATCCCCCGGATGCGTATAAAAAAGGCCGCATGCCCATGGGGAGGATGGCGCGTTTACCGCCCCATAATAAAGAAGAAAAAACACGTTCCCAGCAGAACGGCGGCCGAAAAGGAGGGATGGAGCAGGACATCCCGGAGAGGGAGGACGCCTTTCCATTGGCGGCGCCACTGGCAGGCCTCCAGGGGCAGCCCTCCAAGGGCCGCGAGGGGGGGAATAAAAGGCCGTGGCTGCGAACAGAATAGGCATCCAGTATAGCATGCGTCCTGAAGCCAGGAAGATGAAAAAAAGAGCAGAACAGGAATGGATGCGTTTGCGCTGCACATGATTTGTTCCGCCGTGCCGAAGTAATGCAGGCGGAACAGGTTCAGCCCCAGCCAGCACTGGAGATTCAGCAGAGAGCCGAATGCCGCCATCAGCAGGGCGAGCAGCAGGGAGCGGCGTCCGGAGAAAACGCAGAGCCACAGCCAGGAAAGGAACAGGCCCCAGGCTCCCCACAGAACGACAAGCACGCGCGCGGCGTCCAGCCCCGCCAGTTTTCCCGCCAGGGCTGGGACCAGCCAGAACCCCGTGTTGTAAATCAGCACGTTCCCGTCCGGAAAGATGACGGGCCACGGGCTGGCGACCAATTCACGCAGACAGGCATTTCTGACGATATGGTCAGGGTGCTGGTTGACCCACTCCCCCCATCCGGAAAGCGCCGTCAGGGCGGCAAACGCCGCCAGGGCGAGAAATGAAGAGCGGGTGAACAGGGGGAAGGCGGGGAGAGAATCCCTTGTTTGCGGTTCCTTGCGTTTTCGGGGCGCCAGTCCCGCAGCCGTCAGGAGCGTGAGAGGGAGAGCGGCGTACCAGTGCATCCACCCGGCCAGGAATACCAGCACGGGCAGCAGAAGCCAGGCGCAGGTGTGCCACTTCAGCGCGGTTGCGTTGAACGCTTGTTCCGGGCACGGGGCATCAGCGGCAGGGGGAGGCATTTCCCCGGAACCTTAATGGGGCTGGTCCGCGGGGGCAAGGAGGAAACTCGCAGACCGGAACGGAAGGGGGCATTTGTATGGGTATGGTGGCAGGAATGAGCGCGCGCCGTTGCCTCTTTACCGGAGAAATGGGGCAGGTCATGCTGGGAGGCCTATGAATAAAACACAATTTATCAGGGAGCTCCAGCGTGAGCTGGGGAAGGACGTTACTTCCCGGCAGGCGGAACACGCGTTGAACGCGGTGCTGGAGACGATTGCGCGGTCGGTCCGGAGGCGGTCGCTGGTGAAATTCCGGGGCTTTGGCACTTTCTGCGTCAAGCGCCGCCGCGCCCCGCATCGTACGCCATCCGGAAAACGGCGGCAGGCTGCTGGTGCATGAATCGAAAACCATGAAATTCCGCCCCTCTTCCCTTCTGTGGAAGGAGTAGGGAAGCCGTTCGGCAGTTCCTGTCATTTTGCCATTGACTTCCCCGTCCGCGGAGGCCCTTAATGTGGATAAGGCAGGAACATTTTTGCCTGCCTGCATAAGTAACTGGCCCCTTCCACGTTTGCCGATTATGACTCCGGATTCCGTTCATTTGCTGACCCGTTCCTCCCAGATGACCCTGTGCAAAGATGAACAGGGCCGTGTGCGCCGCGCCTATTACGGCCCGAGGCTGCATCAGCCGGAGGATGCCCTGGAAAACGCCGCGGATGCTCCTCTCCTGTATTCCTCCCTGGCGGATTCCGTAACAGGGCTTCCCAATGCGTCCGGCGAGTACTGCATTTGCGTGACCCAGGCGGACGGGGCCCTTTCCCTGAGTCTGGAATGCCAGGGTTGGGAAGTGCTGGAACTGGATGACGACCGGGAAGAAGCCGTCTTCTATGGGAAGGACCCTTCCTACCCTGTGCGGGTGGAAATCCACGTGCGCTCCCACAGGGAATCGGACACCTTTTTGCAGTGGGCGGTTGTTCGGAACGAAGGGAAAGAAGGCATCCGCCTGCACCGCGCTGCGTCCGCACAACTGGGTTTGCGCGCAGAACGGTACTTCGTCACCAGCTTCCGCGGCACCTGGGGCGGCGAGTCCCTGATGAGTGAGGAAGAAGTGGCCCGGGGGCATGAACTTGCCCTGGTATCCGGAACCGGCACCCGCACCGCCCAGGAGGGAAGCCCCGGATTCATCATCTCTCTGGACGGTCCGGCGCGGGAGGATTCCGGGGAGGTTGTTCTGGGGGCGCTGGCATGGTCCGGCAATTACCGGATATGGTTCCGGCACAGCCCGTATCATTACCTTTTTGCCGGAGCGGGACTGGATACGGCTCCCGCGCCCTATCTGCTGGACGGCGGCGGCGTGTTTGAAACGCCGCCCCTCATTCTGACGCACAGTAAAAACGGCAAGGGAGAGGCCTCCCGGCGCATCCACTGCTGGGCGCGCCGCTACGGCCTGCGCGGCGGAGGAACAGAGAGGCCAACCTTGCTGAATTCCTGGGAGGGGGTGTATTTTACCTTTACGGAAAAAAGTGCTGCACGGCATGATGACGGCTGGTTCGGCAACCGGTTCCCCCGCAATGACGCCCGCGCGGGGATTGGGGGAGTGGCAGGGGTACCGCGCTAAATTGCCCCATGGGCTGGAAGGCCTTATCCGCCAGGGGGAAGAACTGGGGATACGCTTCGGCATCTGGGTGGAGCCGGAAATGGTGAACCCTCATTCGGAGCTTTATCAGAACCATCCGGAGTGGGTCATCGGTCTCCCGCATCGAGAAAACAGGCAGGAACGCAGCCAGTATTTGCTGGACCTGAGCAATCCTCATGTATGCAGGTACATTCTTGACGCCATGCGGAAGCTGCTTGGAGAACATCCGGGCATTTCCTACGTCAAATGGGATTGCAACCGCAAAATTTCCGACCCCGGCTCTCCCTGGCTGGACGCCTGCCGCCAGGGGAATCTGCCCATTGACTATGTGCGGGGCTATGAACACGTTCTTGATACGCTGGCGGCGGAATTCCCGGATGTGACATTCCAGGCCTGTTCTTCCGGCGGAGGCCGCGCCGACTATGGAACCATGCGGAGGCATCATGAATTCTGGACGTCCGACAATACGGACGCTTATGAACGCGTGTTCATGCAGTGGGGCATAGGCCACCTGTTCCCGGCTCTTTCCATGGCCGCCCATGTGACAGCCTCCCCCAACCACCAGACGGGCCGCTCCACGCCGCTCAAATTCCGGTTTGACGTGGCCATGTCCGGACGGCTTGGCTTTGAACTCCAGCCATGCGACATGACGGAGGAGGACATAGCCTTTGCCAAACGTGCTCTGGCGGAATACAAGCGCATCCGTCCCGTAGTCCAGTTCGGGGACTTGTACCGCCTATCGTCCCCGTATGAAAGCCGGGTGGCCTCCCTGATGTATGTATGCGGAAAACGGGCTGTCGTTTTCGCCTGGCTGATGGATAAATGGCTGGCGGATTCCCCTCCACCCCTGCGCCTGAACCTGCCGCCAGGTACCTGGTGCGGGAAATCAACATGAATGAAGACGGCTCTCTCACGAACGTTCACGAACAGGTGCTGGGCGGCGATTTCCTGATGGACGCCGGCATCCGCATCCGCTGGAAAAAGGCCTTCCAGTCCGTCTGCCTGGAGGTGGCGGAAACAAACCCTGATGCTCCGGCTTCATCATGAAATCGGCGTTTGGCGTGGGAGCCATAGCCGCCTTACTGATGTGATGAGTTAGGAGTTCTCTTAGAGGTGAGGGTATACAGCCAATGCGGCAGAAGACAGGCGCATTCCAATGCCGGTTTGCCGATGTTCTTCTCTTTTTCTACAGGAAAAGGTGATCATTCAATCTTGATGAGGCCCTCCCTGATGAGCCGGGCCGCTTCCCGTTCTATTTCCTTTTGATGTTGTTTCATGTAGGCCTGGTACGCTTCCTCAATATCGAAACGGATGGTCAGGACCCATTCTTCATCTTCGTTTTGCAAATAAAACTCTGAATAGTGGCGGCCATCGCGGTAATCTGGATAATGTTTTTTATATATTCCCGCTGTTTTTTCCAGGAGCTTGTCCAAATCCTTCTCATTAAACACAGCGGGATTGGTGATGACAGGGGTATCTTTTTTTCTTCTTCCTGCTGCTGTGCGTCCGGCTGCCGCGGCTGTTCTTCCTGCGCTGCAATTGGGCTGATGAACCCGGGCAGGCAGGAGACGGATAGGGCGAGTATGGTTGATGCAGGCTTCATGATGCTGGTCAGGCGGCGTGCGGTTTTTGCCTCTCCCTTTTATACAGGAAGCAATCAGATTATTCAATTTGAATGACGCCTTCCCTGATGAGTCGTTCCGCTTCCCGTTCTATTTCCTTTTGATGTTGTTTCATGTAGGCCTGGTACGCTTCCTCAATATCGAAACGGATGGTCAGGACCCATTCCTCATCTTCGTTTTGTAAATCAAACTCCGAATAGTGACGGCTGTCAAAATAATCCTGCTCTTGCCCCTCTATGACGATTTTGTAATCCGGATAATGTTTTTTTATATATTCCCGCTGTTTTTCCAGGAGCTTGTCCAAATCCTTCTCATTAAACACAGCGGGGTTGGTGATGACAGGAATATCTTTTTCTTCTTCCTGCTGCTGTGCGTCCGGCTGCCGCGGCTGTTCTTCCCGCGCTGCCGCGAGACTTCCTGTTTTCAGCATAAGGAAAAACAGAACAATGCCCGTGGTCGCGACGAATTTCAGAGGATGATTCATATGGAATTCTGTTATGGTTTTTTCCTTGGGAAAACAAGAAAGGTCATGAACGTTCCAATGCTGGTTCGTGTTTCCTCTTCGTTACAGGAAAAGGCCGATCATTCAATCTTGATGAGGCCCTCCCTGATGAGCCGTGCGGCTTCCCGTTCTATTTCCTTTTGATGTTGTTTCATGTAGGCCTGGTACGCTTCCTCAATATCGAAACGGATGGTCAGGACCCATTCCTCATCTTCGTTTTGCAAATTAAAAAATGAATATCGATGACCATCAGAATAATCTGTATACTCTCCTTCAGCCCAGATTTGATAATCTGGGTAATGTTTTTTCACATATTCCCGCTGTTTTTTTCCAGAAGCTTATCAAAATCTTTCTCGTCAAAAATGGTAGGATTCATAATGACAGGAATATCTTTTTCCTCTTCCTGCTGCTGTTCGTTCAGCTGCCGGGGCTGTTCTTCCTGTGCCTCAATCTGGCTGATGAGCCCCAACATGCAGGAGAAAAATATGGCGAATATGTTTGATATGGATTTCATATTTCTGTTCAGGTTATTGGTGGTTTTTGCAATCTTCCTTTAATTGTTTTTTTAAGAGATTACTAATTTTATTTATTCCTTCCTTTACTACATAAGGAATATCTTTTTTGGAGGATGGTAGTCCACTCCGGACCGGGATATATTGGTCATGTGGCCTATTTTCCATTCTGATTCTACCTTTCCGTGATGGACAAACCGATAGATATAAACGATATGCACGTGGCGGAAAGCCTTATCCGTTTTCAGATTTTCAGCCAGGGTAAGGAGGCCGCTCGCTTTTTTGATGGCCTGGACGGCTATTTCGCTCAATACTTTTTTGGAGATTTTTCCCAATCCTTTTTCTGCCGCGCCCAACGCAGCCGGTTTGGAACCGCTGGCGGTAGTATAGGAGATAAAATCACCTAGTTCGGCCTTGCACTCTGCTGAAGCGGGCAGGAAGCTGAAAGAGCAAAGGATCATTGCCGCGATATATGGCCATATTCGTATGGATGGTTTCTTCTTCATATCAATTTATTTCCGTGGAGCCGGGTTTCATTCCCGCGTTCTTTTCCGTTGAGGCGGAAATTTTTTTTTCAATAAACTCTTTTCCCTCTCTGTTTAACTTCCCATCCCCCCCAGATGCTTAACAGGGTTTGATAGGTTTCCACATAGTATTTTTTGCGTCTTATCCCTTTCCGTCAACGCTTCAATGACTCTTTGCATCACTTTGACCGAATATTTTTTCATCTTAGGTGTCCATACGGCGTGTTTTCCCTTTTGGGTCCATAAGGACAGATGTTTTCCGGTAAAGCCCGGCTTGTATTCGGCGACGCCTTTGATTTCAGGACAATCCCCCACTAACCTGTTCCAGACCAGGCGGGTAAAAAGTTCTTCCGCATGGGGCGTGCAGTCGGGGCCGAGCGCGCAGGCATAGAGTTCATAGGGATTCACCCTGTTTTCCCGGATATTCAGCACGCTTTTCGCCGCGTGCCAAATGAGATTGTAATGAATCGTAAGCCATCACCAGTTGAACAGGGCCTTGCCAGGGAATCTGAGCGCCGCCGCTGGCCCAATTCCAGCCGCCGAGATTGTTGCCGATTTGCCAGTGGCCATTGGGGTGTTTCCATACGAAAGCGCAGTGTCCCGGCTGTCCAATCGGGTAAGCGGGAACTCCCTTTGGAACGCAGGAATCCAGCCGCGCCTTTGGAGACGGCGCCGCATACTCCTCCGTATTCCGTGTAAAGTTTCAGCGTGATGGGCTTGTGGTCGTAAAAAGAGCTTCCGGCATGGACGCTGACGCCTTTTTTTTTTTTGAATATGAAAAATACATTTCATATTTCGCTTTTATATCAAAAGGATTTTTTCAAATGGAAAATTGGGATCATTGGCTCTGAGAGACATTGGATTTTCGGAGCCGAATCCGGGATGATTTTTGTGTCTATCCCTCCCGCAAGATGATGAAAACGGGGTTCCATTCGGAAAAAAGAATGGAACCCCGTGCTGAAGCGGTAAAACAGAGATAATAGTTTTCAGGTCAGATGATCTCTGCCATTGTCAAATTCCCACCACGCCGCCGATGGTCTGGATGATGACCTTGGCGACGATAGTCATCAGGATAAGGCGGGATAGGCGGTGGCGTAGCTGACCACGGGAGCCTGGGAGTCCGTCTTGCTGGCGATGGCTCCCAGGGCCGGGGTGGAAGTCATGCCGCCGCAGATGCCGCCCAGGCATTCCAGAATGTTCATCTTGAAGACTTTCATGCCCACGAAGTAACCGGCGAACATGCCGGAGCAGGTGACGATGACGCCCATGATGAAGACGGCCGCGCCGTGGGTGGCTACCGTATCCACCAGGTCCGCTCCACCCTTGATGCCGGCGTCAGCCAGGAAGAAGACCAGCCCCAGATCCTGCAAAAAAGAAGGCGGGTGGGACGAGGGATGTAGCCGACGATGGGGCCCAGACGTCCGAAGTGGCCGAGCAGCAGGGCGACGATAAGGGGGCCTCCCGCAATGCCCAGGGAGATGCCCGCGCCGTTGCCGAGGCTGAAGTTGACCAGGCCCAGAATGATGCCCAGGGAGAGGCCGAAGCCCAGGGAGAGCAGGTCCGTCTGGTTCATGTCCTGGCTGCGGTGGCCGATTTTGTCCCCGTATTTGGTAAGGTTTTCCGGAGAACCGACCACAGTCAGCACGTCGTTGCGTTCCAGCGTGGTTTCCCCCGTGGGGACGAAGGTGAAGCCCAGGCGGGAAATACGGGAGATAATGACGCCGTCCGTACGCAGGGTTTTCAGGTCGCGGAGCTTGTGCCCGGCATAGTTCTTGTTTGTCAGAATCAGTTTGCGGCGCTCCTTCTGGGAGTCCATGGGGTAGGGATTGTCGCATACCTCCCCCAGAAAGGCGATGTCGTGGGGCATGGTATCGCTGTTGCCCACAATGAGGACTTCCGTTCCTTCCCGGAACGTGTCTTCCGGCGTCAGGGGCATCAGCCTGTCGTTGCGAACCACGCGGGTGACCATGCAGTGCAGACCGTCCAGCAATGCATGGCTTTGGCCTCCTTGTTGAGGTCAAAGCGCAGCAGGCGCGGCAGGAGCTGGACGAAAAGGACCACGCCCACCACGCCGAACGGATAGGCGATGCCGTAACCGATGCGGACGCCGCTTCCGGAGGCTCCCGGCAGGCTTTCCGTGGCGGCCGCCAGCGCCGGGGTGCTGGTGCATGCGCCGGCAAAGATGCCGGAAGAGATTCCCGCGGGAACTTTGAACCAGATGCCGAAGAGGCAGGTGAATAACGCTGACACTCCTACAATCACCGCAGACATGATGGCCAGTTTGCTGCCCTGTTTGGCGATGGCGGAGAAGAAGCGGTTGCCCGCGCTGAGGCCCACGCAGTATACAAAGAGCGCCAGCCCCAGCTGTCCTACGCCGTCGGGAATGGACAGGCGGTAGTGGCCGGCGGCCAGCGCCACGAAAAGAAACGCCGGAAAGGCCCAGGTTCAGTCCGTATATTTTAATGCTGCCGAGAGCGATGCCGAAAAAGATGATTCCGAAGAGAACCAGGGTGTTGTGTTGGAGCAGGATATCAAACATAAAGACGGTTAGCGGTTTTGTTCCCTTCCTTGGCGCAGAGCAGGGGAATGCCCGTCACGGATGGGGATGCGTGCTTTGAAAAAGCGGAGGGGCGGCGTATTTCTTCCGGCCCTTCAATTTCTCCGCAGGTAATCCAGCAGAGTGGCCTGGTCCAGGCAGGACATATAGGGGTATGGTCGATGCCCTTGTCCATGATAAACCTGGTCAGCAGTTTGCGGGCGGTCGTAAGGAGAACGGCGGGATCCCAGGGCTTTTCCAGATAGTTGTCAATGTGCGCGTCATTGACGGCCTGGATGGTGTCCGCGTGGGTGGCCTGGCCAGTCAGCAGGATTTTGCGCGTCCCGGCAAAACGGTCGTCTTTGGCGATGCCTCCAAGCAACTCTACTCCTGAACCTCCCGGCATGACGTGGTCGGAGATAATCAGTCCCGTCAGTTCTCCGTCCTGGTCGAATTCTTCCAACAGTTCGCGGCATTCGGATGCGGATTCCACCCCTTCCAGGCGGAAGCAGGAATTCAGCGGACGAAGGTCACGCAAAACGCTGTCCAGGACTTCCGGCTGGTCGTCCACGCAAATGATGTTAATTTTTTCCATGATTGTTGATGGTTGGTATGACTATCGTAAAAACGGTATGGCCCGGAACGCTCTCCAGGCGGATGCGGCCGCCGTAGCTGTCCACAATGCGCCGGACGATGGTGAGCCCCAGCCCCAGGCCGAAGGAAAGACCTTTCTTTTTGGTAGTGAAGTTGGGACGGAAAATTTTTTCATGCAGGTCCTTTGGGACGCCGGGGCCGTTGTCTGTGACGGAGACCAGAATTTCACGGGTGGTATGGGATGTCTGGTCCTTGCTGCTGATTTTTTCCACCCGGCATTCTACGTGGATGGAAGGGTTGGTGGTATTTTCTATTTTCAGCGCGTCGCAGGCGTTCTGAAGCAGGTTGATCCAAATTTGAACGAGCTCCGTCATATCTGCGAAGATGCCGGGCACGGAGTCTCTGGGAGGCAGGACCATTTCAAAATCAACGCCGCGCAGACTGGACTTGACCAGAGCAACAGCTTCCGTAAGGGAATCCGTCACGTTTACTTCTTCTTCCCGTCTGGTGTTGCCTCCCCCAGCAGGCGAACGGAACGGACAATGGCTGTAGCGTGCCTGACAGCCAGTTTCATATCGTGCAGGTCGTGTCCCAATTCCCAATAAGGGAGATTTTGTTCCAGCTGGCTGAGGAATGGCTTGTTCAGCAGCTCCGGCTGATTCTGTATATCCGGAATCAGGGCCAGGGCCTTGGCCACGTCCTGGGAAAGCCCGTAATTTTTTTTCAAACTGGCGCGCCAGTCTGCGCTGTTCGGAAGTGGATGCGGTGGAAGCCCCTTCCAACCCTTTTGTTGTACAGGGTGTAGCGGAAGGCGTTTTCCTGGCGGAACATGTTGTCCAGGGTTTCAGAACAAAGTCTGTTTTACGGGACAGGACTCCCAGGGAATTGTTGAGTTCATGAGCTATTCCGGCGGATAATTGCCCCAGGGTGGCGGCCATTTCAGAACGGTGGAGCATCCGCAGCGCTTCTTCCTTTTCCGCAGTGCGGTCAAAGACGCGGGTATTGCGCGCCGCCAGTTCATGGACAATGGCGGGAACAAACTGTTCCAGGAGCGTGCCGTAGTGTTCCACGTCCACGGCAGGGGTGGCGGTGTCGATATAGGCCAGTTCCAAATCAGTTTCCGCAATGAGATCGGAGGAGCTGCGGAACCATCCGGAAAAGAAACTCTGCACTCCCAAATAGTCTCCGGGACCGGCCCGGAACGCCTTGTAGCGGATCGGAGAAGTACGCCAGATTGATGCGTTTTAGTTTTTTTCTGGGATTCTTCCTGTTCAATGATCATAGGGCGCTTTTCCCGTTGATGTTGGCCATGCCGGGACAACATGTCCCGGCATGGAACATTACCTTACTTAAAAAGCATGGCATTGGGCAAGAATCATCATCATGACGTAGGTCAAAATCATGCCCAGGATACCCAGAATGACGCCGGAAATGGCCATTCCCTTGGAGCTGACCAAGCCGGTGGCATAGGCCAGGGCGTTGGGGGGGTGCTGATGGGAAGGCTCATACCCAGGGGGAGGAGGCGAAGGCCACGGATACCAGCAGGGCGGTAACGCCGCCCATGGGAGCCAGGTTGTCACCCATGTTGACGCCGACAACGGCAATAATCGGAATGAGCAGGGAGGCCGTAGCCGTATGGCTCATGAAGGTGGCCATGAACAGGCAGATGATTCCCCGTACCCACCATGAGTGGGAAGGGGGACCATTCGGCAAAGGGAATGGAGCCGATCAGGTTTTTTTTGCCAGTCCGGTGTCTTGCAGGGCCAGCCCCAGGGCAAAGCCGCCGGCTACCAGCCAGAGCACGTCCCAGCCCATTTTCTTCAAGTCTTCCTTGGTGATGGTTTCCGTAATGGCAAAGACGGCAATGGGAATCATGGCGATGGTATTGGAGTCCAGCCCGTGTACTCCCTTGCCCGTTACCCACAGCAGGACGGTAACGGCAAAGGTGACGTAAACGATAATGGCCTTGGGGGTTTTCAGGAATTTCCCTCCCACCTGCAGTTCCAGTTTCTTTTTTTTTGGGAGATGGGGAACAGCCACAGCAGGAGAAGCCATGCAATCAGAATCATGACGATGACGAAAGGAATGCCGAACATGAGCCATTTGCCGAAGGAGACGTCCAGCCCCACACCCTGCAGCGCCTTCAGCGCGATTGCGTTGGGGGGCGTGCCGATAGGCGTTCCAATGCCGCCGAGGTTGGCGGCGATGGGGATGGCCAGGGCAAGGTTTTAAAAGTACTTTGGCCAGGTTCATGTCCAGCCTGTATTTGGTTGCGGCCGCAGCCAGGAAAAAGCCGCCCAGGAAAAGCATGATGATGGGATCCGCGAAGGTGGCCATCGTGGATTTTTGCTGCATGGTGTTGACAAATTGCAGCCCCTGGATGCGCGCGGTTATTTCCTTGCTGTACAGGCGCCCGGCCGCGGTCTTGAGCTGGGCGGCTATGGATTCCTGCCCGGCGGCTTCTTCCGTTTTTCCTTCACGGGACAGTTCCTGTGCGTTCAGATCTATTTTTTCATAAGCGTCCATTAGCTGGAACCCCAGGGTCATCCTCCCTTCTTCCGCGTCCAGCTTGGTTTCTTATTTAACCGGTTTTCGACATTTTCCTTCAATTTGCCGACTACCTTCCAGATAGGGATGGGTTCCAAAATCCAGAAGAGCGCCGCCATGACGAACATGGCGATGACGCGGATTTCAATAGGGCTTAATTGGATTCCCCATGAAGCGAAAGGCAGGAAGAAGACGACTCCTGCGGCGGCCAGGCTGATAGCTGCCTTGAGCAGCTTGTTTTGGGTTTCACTCATGAATAATAGCTGGTAATATGGTTGGCGGGCGGAAGGGTACTTCCCGATTTTACAAATAGAAACTTTTATTTAAAAAAATATGTCAGAGGGGACGGCTGCCGTTTCCCGGAGCTGGAGCCTGGAGCTTTCTCCGTGATGGGAAAATTGCGTAACCCTATGGGGATATGCGTGTTTAGTAAGGATAAGTCAATCATCCGTTCGGGAGCGCCGATTTGGCCGAGTGTTTCCCCTGTATTAAAAAAATTCTGAAGGTAGTAGGTTCCTCTATAGCCGCGCGACGTCAAATCCCCGCTGATCTGGTTGATTTCCTTTTCCCCGAGAAGGCCGGAGTGGATTGTCGTCCGAACCTCAAACGGGAAATTTCTATTGATCAGATAATCCAGCGTTTGAGTGAAGCAGGGGAACAAGTCCGGACGCCCGGTAATGGAGCCGAACAGTTTTTCCGGCGCTTTGTAATCCAGGGCAATATAGTCACAAAGCCCTTCCTCCACCAGCGTTTTTACCACGCCGGGCCGGGTGCCGTTGGTGTCTATTTTTACTGCGAAGCCAAGCTGCCGTATATTGCGGCAGATAGGGATAAGGTCGGGACACAGCGTGCACTCGCCTCCGGACAGAACCACCCCATCCAGAAATCCCACCCGATCTCTGAGAAAATCAAGATAGTCCGCCCGGTCTCCGGCAGGAGAATCCGTTCCCCTGACCAGGGAGACGTTGTAACAGTACTGACAAAACAAATTACAGCCTCTCAGCCAGAAGATGCAGGCCACCTTATTTGGAAAATCCAGCAAGGTGAGCGGCGTGATGTCTGCTATGCCCCGACCCGTTCCCATCGACTTCGCATATGTTGTTGGGAGAATTATCGCGGCTGTTCCGTTTGGGCGGAGCAGGAGCAGGGGCGGCCCGGTTCCACGAAGTGGACGCGGTCATGGAACTCGCCCTGTTTGCCGGCGTTGAAAGTTTCTACAGGGCGGTGATAGCCCATGACGCGCGTGTAAACGGTGCAGCGGGTCCGGTCCTGTGCGTATTTGCTTAATATTTCCTGTTTGGTCATTGTCGTATTAATGGTTGGGTTTGAAGTTGGGCGCCTATTGGAAAAAGGGATTTTATTCATGCCTGTGGATGTGGAGCAGCTCCTCATCGCAGAAGGGGCAGTATTCGTGCTCCCCGCGCAGATAACCGTGCTTCTCGCAAACGGAGAAAAGCGGAGTGACGGTGAGGGTACGGCATGCGGAAGCGGGTCAGCACTTTGCGGACAATGTCCCGGCAGGCTTCCGGGGAGCTGATGGCTTCGTTCATGTACATGTGGAAGACGGTTCCTCCCGTGTAGCAGCATTGAAGTTCATCCTGGAGCTGGAGCGCCCGGAACAGGTCGCTTGTGTGGTCCACGGGAAGCTGGGAGCTGTTCGTGTAATAACGCTGCCCCACGGGGCCGGCCTGGATGATATCAGGATAGCGTTTCTGGTCTTCGCGGGCGAAGCGGTGCGTGGTGCCTTCCGCGGGCGTGGCTTCCAGGTTGTACAGGTTGCCGGTTTCCTCCTGGTACTCCTGCATGCGCAAGCGGATGAATTCCAGGATCTCTTCAGCAAAGGCCCTGCCTTCTTCAGAGGTAATGTCCATCGTATCGTTGGAGAAATTGCGCAACAGCTCGTTCATGCCGTTGACGCCGATGGTGGAGAAATGGTTGCGGAAGGTGGGCAGGTAGCGTTTGGTGTAGGGGTACAGGCCGCGGTCATACATTTCCTGAACGAAGGCCCTTTTCTTTTTTCCAGGCAGGATTTGGCCAGATCCAGCAGTTCTCCCAGCCTGGCGAACAGGGCTTCCCGGTTTTGCTTGAACAGGTAGCCCAGCCGGGCCAGGTTGATGGTCACCACGCCGATGGAGCCGGTCATTTCCGCGGAACCGAAAAGGCCGCCGCCGCGTTTGAGCAGTTCCCGCAGGTCCAGCTGGAGGCGGCAGCACATGGAACGCACGGCGTCCGGCTTGTAAGCCCGTTCGTCAGGCACGCGTTCCCCTTGCTCATTGACGGTGTACTGGCTGCCGATGAAGTTCTGGAAGTAGGAGGAACCGATTTTGGCGGCGTTTTCAAACAGGAGAGGCACGTTTTCCCCTTCCCAGTCAAAGTCTTCCGTGATGTTGACGGTGGGGATGGGGAAGGTAAAGGGCTGTCCGGTGCTGTCCCCTTCCGTGAGAACTTCGTAAAAGGCCTTGTTGATCAGGTTCATTTCCTTCTGGAAATGCTTGTAGGTCAGCTCCGTCAGCTTGTTTGCCCCGCGTTCCCTCGCCAGGGCGAGCAGGTTCGCGTCTTCTATTCCTTCAAAGAGGTGTTCCCCTCCGCTGAAGGGGGCCTGGTCCCTCAGGTCGCGCGGTACAGTCCAGTCGATCGTGACATTGGTAAAGGGAGACTGTCCCCAGCGCGAGGGTACGTTCAGGTTGTAAACGAAACTGCGGATGTCTTTCTTGATGCGGGGGAAGTCCGTCTGGTCCTTGAAAACGTAGGGTGCCAGGAAGGTGTCAAAGGAGCTGAAAGCCTGGGCTCCGGCCCATTCGCTTTGCAGGATGCCCAGAAAGTTCGCCATCTGGCCCAGGGCTTCCCGGAAGTGGCGGGGCGGCCTGCTGTTCACGCGGCTGCGCACGCCGTTGAATCCTTCATTGAGCAGGTTGCGGAGGCTCCATCCGGGCAGTATCCGGTCAGGCAATCCAGGTCATGGATGTGGTAATCCCCTTCCCGGTGCGCGGCTCCTTCCCGTGCGGAGTAAACCTGGTCCAGCCAATAGTTGGCGATTACCTTGCCCGCCGTGTTGTTGATGAGCCCCGCATTGGAATACGTGGTATTGGAGTTGGCGGCAATGCGCCAGTCGCTTTGCCCGATATATTCCTCTACCGTCTGCTTGCAGTCCACGTAGGTATTGCCGGAATAAAGGCCGCCAAGCTGTTCGCGCTGCATCTTGTGCAGGAAACGGTAGGTGATGAAGGCCTTGGCCGTGTCAAAATATCCGGAGCGGAACAGGGCGCGTTCAATCATGTCCTGGATTTCTTCCACATGCGCGCTGTCCTGATGGCTCAGCTTGGCTTCCACCTCTTCATAGATGGAACGGTTGTAGGCGGT
>VOFF01000820.1_pt1 | contig 42001 bp, 58 predicted proteins | sample 5384061 | NCBI WGS metagenome assembly VOFF01 (sample SAMN12384725, study PRJNA508395) | human gut metagenome | isolation source: healthy gut E | host: Homo sapiens | reverse complement strand
ATCATGGAGGTCTGATTCAGACCAGGTCCGGAGAATTATGGAACGCAACGAACAACCCCCATGAAGAGGCCGAGGAGACGCTCGACCAGATCAACAAGAAGACCGGCCGCAACATGCCGCAGGCCATCGCCACAGGCGCGGCACTGGTCATCCTTATTGTCGCGTGCCTGCTGCTCAGCGTCGACCTCTTCGTGCTGCTGGTAGTCGTGTTCATGATTCTGGCGCTGTGGGAGCTCAGGGTGGACTTCGCCACCGTAGGCCTGCACCTCCCGGTGTTTATGCTGTGGCTGTGCTCGTCCTTCACCCTCATTGCCACCTACTATTCCCCTGTACCATCTCATCACGATGTCGCTGAGTATCATCGTGTCGATTATTCTGGTCGCCATCGCGGCCAGCGCAAAAATCAGCGTCGGCAACCGCCTATCTCTGGCGGTTGCCGGCAAACGTCCAACACGGATGCCAGCGCGCGCCTCGAATCCTCGTTTAATCATGAGGGCGGGGAACAGCATCATTCCCGGCTCAGCCATGTGGCTGTGTCCGTGCTTACCGTGTTGTATATTCCGTTGTTGGCCAGCTGCGTCATCATCTCACTGACTTTTAATGGGCATCCGATTGCACACGCCATCATGCTGGTGTTCCTACCCGCCCTATCCGATACGGGCGGTTTGTTTGCCGGTGCCTGGCTCGGCAAACACAAGCTCAGCCCGCGCATCTCGCCGAAGAAGTCCGTTGAGGGCCTTGTCGGCTCGATGCTCTTCGCCATGGCTGGCGCATTTGCCGTATTCGCATGCACGTATGATGCCTCGAAATGGGCCACTCGTTGGTGGGTGCCGATCGTGGCGGGTATTCTCATCGGTGCCGTGGGCACGTTCGGTGATTTGTGTGCTTCCATGCTCAAGCGCGATATCGGTATCAAAGACATGGGCCATCTGCTCAAGGGGCACGGCGGTGTGATGGATCGTGTGGATTCCATTTTGATGAGTGCACCGTTCACCTGCGCCTTGCTGTGGATCACCGGACTGTGATTCGCATGTCTCGTGCATGAACAATGTGGCATCGTGTATATCGCACGGTGCCACATGCCATATATGGGGAAATCATCGTTCAATATGCGTTCGCTATGGGCTAAGACATGGGCCATCTGATTCGTATGCGGCACGCCGTATGGTGGATTCTGATATTTCTATTGCATGTTTGACTATTTTCTGATATTGAGAGCGAAGCGAACCCATCATGACCACACACAGCATCCTGACACTCCGAAACCGGCATTACTCCCGGCGGCACATCAGGTGCCTTCCGTGACGTGCTATCCAAGGACCATGCCCGCCGTGGTAAGCCGCCGCTGCACTTTGTGGATATGACGCCCGAGCAGCGTCGAGAAAGCGGCCGAACTCGATTGCCGAAGTTCCGAGTCAAGCAGCTCGCCAACCATTACTTTTGGCCATTTCGATGTGAATGCCGCCGAATTCACTGATTTTCCGGCAGCCAAGCGCAGCGAGGCCGCCGCCGCGTTTTTCCCGCAGCTCATCACCGAGGTGACCCGCCAAGTGGCGGACGAAGGCACCACCATCAAGACCTTGTGGAAGCTGTTCGACGGCTCCCTCATCGAATCGGTGCTTATGCGATACCCGACCCGCACCACGCTGTGCATCTCCTCGCAGGTCGGCTGCGGCATGGGCTGCCCGTTCTGCGCCACCGGCAAGCTTGGCCTGACCCGTAACATGTCCACCGGTGAAATAATCGAACAGGTGCGTGGGCCGCCAAGATGATGCGCGACGGCGAAGTGGCCGGGGGAGAGGGCCGCCTGAGCAACATCGTGTTCATGGGCATGGGCGAGCCGATGGGCAACTACAACTCCGTGCTGTCCGCCGTACGACAGATTTCCGCCATGCCTCCCGAAGGCTTCGGCATTTCCGCGCGCAACATCACCGTATCCACGGTGGGCGTGGTCCCCGGCATCAAGAAGCTCACTGCCGAAGGCATTCCCGTGCGTCTGGCCGTTTCCCTGCATGCCCCCAGCGACGAACTGCGTGACGAGCTGGTGCCGATGAACAAGCGTTTCAACACCGCGCAGGTGTTGGATGCCGCGCACGATTATTGGCTGGCCTCCAAGCGCCGCGTCAGTATCGAATACGCGCTGATGCGCGGCATCAACGACCAGGCCGAGCATGCGCAGTTGCTGGCCAAGAGGCTTAACCATTACGGCGACAACTGGGCCCACGTCAACCCGATTCCGCTCAACCCCATCGAGGGCTCGAAGTGGACCGCCTCCAAGCCGGAAGACGAACAGCGGTTCCTGGAGATCCTGCACCGCGCGGGCATCACCGCCACACTGCGTGACACCCGCGGTCAGGATATTGACGGCGCCTGCGGCCAGCTTGCTGCCAAGGAGCGGTAGGTGACGGAATCGGCCTGCGGCGATTCCGTCACTTCAGCGCATCCTTGATTGCGTCCACGAAGTAGTCCGCATCGTCGGGCTTGCGGGACGTGATGAGCTTGAAGCCGTTGGCGTCGTCCACGTGCAGCTGCTCGTCGACGTAATGGCCGCCCGCGTTCTCGATATCAGCGGCGATATAGCGGCAGGGCGCGGCGGTCTTGCCAGCCACCAGACCCGCGTTGACCAGCAGCCACGCGCCATGGCAGATCGCGGCGATCGGCTTACCTTCGTGCGCGAACTCCTGCGCCAGCGTGATCGCATCCTCATTGACGCGGATACGATCCACATTGCAGGTGCCGCCGGGCACCACCAGCAGGTCGTAGTCGGCAGCCTGCACGTCGGACAGGCGCGCGTCCGGGGTCAGCGTTTCACCTTCTTCGTAGCGGTCGTGCTGCACCGTCTCACACGGGTCCAAGGTAGTGGCGGCAAGCGTCACCTTGGCGCCGGCGGCCTTGAGATCGCGCAGCGGGCGCGTCAGCTCGGTCTCCTCGATACCCCAGTTGTTGACGATGATCAGTACCGTGCTGTTTTCGACAGCCATGCCAATCTCCTTGATTCGGCGGACAACTTCCACGAGCCATTCTCTCACGCCGAGCGGCTGCCATGTCGGTGCTCAATATGATGATTCTCATATTCCAGAAACAGGTGCGGCGCATGTAACGGGCGGTAGGTAGTCTGAAGGACTGTAATGCAAAAGCCGAACAGGGGAGTGAAGCATGTCGTTGGCGGTACGAGTCATCCCGTGCCTGGACGTTGACGCCGGTCGCGTGGTGAAGGGTGTGCATTTCGAGAACCTCAAGGACGCGGGTGACCCGGTGGAGCTGGCGGCCGAATACTACCGTCAGGGAGCCGACGAGATCACCTTCCTGGATGTGACCGCATCCAGCTCCCACCGCAACACGATGATTGACGTGGTCTCCTGCACCGCCGAACAGGTGTTCATCCCAATGACTGTGGGCGGCGGCGTACGCACGCCCGAGGACGTCGACTCGCTGCTGCGCTGCGGTGCAGACAAGGTCGGTGTCAACACGGCGGCCATCAACGACCCGTCGCTTATCAGCCGTGTGGCCGATCGTTTCGGCAACCAGGTGCTGGTGCTCTCCGTGGATGCCCGCCGCGAAAAGGGTGAGCAGCATACGCAGTCCGGTTTTGAGGTCACCACGATGGGCGGCCGCAAATCCACCGGTATTGATGCCATCTGGTGGGTCAAGCGCGCCGAGCAGCTTGGCGCCGGCGAGATTCTGCTTAACTCGATGGACGCCGACGGCACCAAGGAAGGCTTTGACCTCGAGATGATTCGCGCCGTGCGCAAGGAAGTCAAGATTCCGATCATCGCCTCCGGCGGTGCCGGCAAGGTCGAGGACTTCCCGCCCGCCATCGAAGCAGGTGCCGACGCGGTGCTGGCTGCATCCGTGTTCCATTACGGCATCCTGACTATCGCCGATGTCAAGGCGGAACTCAAGAAGCACGGCTACACCGTTCGCTAAACGAATACACCTTGCTCCCGCTGGGCGAACAATCCAGTGAATTGTTCGTGGCAATGCGCTATGCGCACGTCGCACATAATCCGGAGCTGTCAGCGAAGCTGACTGAGGGTGGTCCACAAAAAGAAGATAGGTATGACAGACACTACATACGACAATTCCACTGAACTCGATCCCCGTATTGCCGCACGCCTGAAGCGTGATGCCAAGGGGCTGGTCGCCGCCGTCATCCAGCAGTACGACACACGCGAGGTGCTGATGGTCGGCTACATGAACGACGAGGCATTACGCCGTACGCTGACCACCGGCCGCGTGACCTTCTGGTCCCGGTCCCGTCAGGAATACTGGCGCAAGGGTGATACCTCCGGCCATGTGCAATACGTCAAGAGCGTGTCCCTGGATTGCGACGGCGACGCACTGCTCGTCGAAGTCGACCAAGTCGGTGCCGCCTGCCACACCGGCAAGCGCAGCTGCTTCCTCGAAGGCGGCCCCCTGCCCGTGGTCGAAGGCCATCGCCCGGCCGAGCAGTAGAACGGGCTTTCCTGACTGGGGAAGCCGAGCGACCGCGTACTATGAAACAAGACATCGAGTTGTAAGCAAAGGAGCGAATATGAGCGAATGCAGTGTCAAACACCTGAAGTGGGGCGCCACCTGGCCCAGTCGCGAACAGTTCCACGAACTGGCCGACGCCGGATACCGTGTGATTCCGATTGTGCGCCGTCTGCTCGCCGACTCGCTCACCCCGGTCGGCTTCTACGAGCGTCTCGCCGGCGGCCGATCCGGCACCTTCATCCTCGAATCGGCGGAATACGGCGGCACGTGGAGCCGTTACAGTTTTATCGGCGTCAACTCGATGGCCCAGCTGCGCTCCAACAACGGTCAGACCGACTGGCTGGGCAAGGTCCCGGTCGGCGTGCCCGTCACCGGTGACGTAGTCGAAGTCGCTCACGCCACGTTGAAGACTCTGAAGGCCCCGCATGTGGAAGGCCTGCCGAACCTGACCAGCGGTCTGGTCGGCACGGTCGGCTGGGATGCCATCCGCCACTGGGAACCGACCCTGCGCGCCGAAGCTCCGGACGAGACCGGCCAGCCTGAGACCGTGCTTGCCCTGGCCACCGATATCGCCGTGGTCGACCACGTATCCGGTTCGGTATGGCTCATCGCCAATGCGGTGAATGTGGATGATAAATCCACTCGCGCCGACGCTGCCTACAACGAGGCCGTCGCTCGACTCGACCAGATGCAGCGCGATGCCGCCACCCCGGCTCCGGACGAGTCTCGCGTCAACATCCTGGACGAAACGGTCGCCCAACCCGAGCTGCGCTTCCGCACCGAGAAGAGCCACTACGAGCAGGCCGTCGAACGAGCCAAGCAGTACATCGTCGACGGCGACGTGTTCCAGGTGGTCATCTCCCAGCGCCTCGACATCGATTCGCCTGCTGACCCGTTCGACGTGTACCGTGTGTTGCGCACGCTGAACCCGAGCCCGTACATGTATTTCATGGCGTTGACCGACGCTCAGGGCCGCGACTTCAACGTGATCGGCTCCAGCCCGGAAACCCTCATCAAGGTGGACAACGGCCACGCGATGACCTTCCCGATTGCTGGATCCCGCCCTCGCGGCGCCACCCCTGAGGAAGACGAGAAATTCGCCAAGGAGCTGCTTGCCGATCCGAAGGAATGCAGCGAGCACATCATGCTCGTCGACCTGTCTCGCAACGACCTGAGTAAGGTGTGCGTGCCGCAGTCCGTGGAAGTCGTGCAGCTCATGGACATCAAGCGTTTCAGCCACATCATGCACATCTGCTCGACGGTCACCGGCAAGGTCGACCCCTCGCTGACCGCATTCGATGTGTTCAAGTCCGCGTTCCCGGCCGGCACGCTGTCTGGCGCGCCTAAGCCGCGCGCAGTCGAAATCATCGACGAGTTGGAACCGGCCGACCGCGGCATCTACGGCGGCACCGTCGGCTACTTCGATTTCTCCGGCAACATGGACATGGCCATCGCCATCCGCACCGCGTTCCTGCGCGACCATGAGGCGAGCGTGCAGGCCGGTGCCGGCATTGTGCTCGACTCCGTGCCCGCCACCGAATGGCAGGAGACGCGCAACAAGGCCGAGGCCAGCGTCGAATCCATCCAGATCGCCGCCCAGTTGCGCGAACTGTAACGTTCAACGCATAGCGATGCCCCCGCTGACAGAAGTTGTCGGCGGGGGCATCGCTGTCTGTACGTTAGTGGGTTTCGCCCATGATGTCGGTGGCGTCGGTTTCGGTGCTCACAGCGGCTTCGATGGCAGCTTCGATACCGTGCGCCATGGTCGCGATCACCATACCGGGCGTCGCATTCTTCACCTTGCCGATCAGTTGCGCGGCTGCGTATGGACGCATGAGCGTCGGCTGAGCCCGGTCGGCATGGTGTTCGCTATGATGGACAGTCGGACTTTGGTAAGAGACAGTATTCGTAACAGGCAAGTAGGTTATTCATGGCTATTGAGGTGCAGGGACTTGAAATTCAGATCGGCGCGCGCACGCTGCTTCACCCCACCAACTTCCATGTGGCCAAGGGAGACAAGATCGGTCTGGTGGGCCGCAACGGCGCCGGCAAGACCACGCTGACCCGCGTGATCACCGGCGACATGCTGCCCACCGCCGGCAAGGTGCGCGTCTCCGGCAAGCTCGGCTACCTGCCGCAGGACACGCATGCCTCCGATCCCACACAGACCGCGCTCGACCGCATGATGAGCGCGCGCGACATCGCCACCATCATCAACCGCATCCGCAAGGCCGAAAAGGATATGACCGACCCGGATCCGGACGTGATGAGCAAGGCCATGACCCGGTACGACAAGGCCATGCAGGACTTCGACAAGGCTGGCGGCTACGCGGCCCAGTCCGAGGCGATCTCCATGGCCGCCTCGCTCGGCCTGCCGCAGGAGGTCATGGAGCAGCAGCTCGGCACGCTCTCCGGTGGCCAGCGCCGCCGCATCGAGCTGGCGCGCATCCTGTTCTCCAATGCCGACACCCTGATCCTCGACGAGCCGACCAACCACTTGGATGCCGATTCCATCGAATGGCTGCGCGGCTACTTGAAGAAGTACGAGGGCGGCTTCCTGGTCATCTCCCACTCCACCGAACTGCTGGACGAAGTGGTGAACAAGGTCTGGCATCTGGACGCGCAGCTCGGCCAGATCGACATGTATTCGCTTGGCTGGAAGGCCTACCTGCACCAGCGCGTGGTGGACGAGGAGCGCCGCCGCCGAACGCGAAGTGGCCGAGAAGAAGGCCGACCGTCTCATGAAGCAAGGCATTCGACTGCACGCCAAGGCCACCAAGGCCGTGGCGGCGCAGAACATGATGCGCCGTGCCGAAAAGCTGCTGGAAAACACCTCCGAGGCGCAGAAGGCCGAGAAGGTGGCGGACATCCGTTTCCCCGAGCCCGCGCCCTGCGGCCGCACGCCGATCATGGCCAAGGATATTTCCAAGGCCTACGGTTCCAACATCGTGTTCGCCGGCGTGAACCTGGCCATCGACAAGGGCTCGCGTGTGGTGATCCTCGGCTACAACGGTGCCGGCAAGACCACCACGCTGCGCCTGCTGGCCCACATCGAGGAGCCGGACACCGGTTCCGTGGAATACGGTCACGGCTGCAAAGATCGGCTACTTCGCGCAGGAGCACGACACCTTGGATCGAACGCCACCGTGTTGGAGAAACCTGCAGCATGTGGCGCCCGAGCTCGATAACACGCAGGCCCGTTCGATTCTCGGCTCGTTCCTGTTCTCCGGTGACGACGCGATGAAACCGGCTCACGTGCTTTCCGGCGGTGAGAAGACCCGTCTGGCTCTGGCCACGCTGGTCACCTCGCGAGCCAACGTGCTGCTGCTCGACGAGCCCACCAACAACCTCGACCCCGCTTCCCGTGAGGAGATTCTGAAGGCCATTGCCAAGTATGAGGGGCGCCATCGTGCTCGTCACCCACGATGAGGGCGCCGTCGAGGCGCTCAACCCCGAGCGCGTGCTCCTCATGCCCGACGGTGACGAAGACCTCTGGAATGATTCGTATCTCGAACTCGTAGCTGAAGAATAGTAGTAAACTCGTAGCCGAAGAATAGTAGTAGGAGAGGTCTGCCATGCCAACCACAACAGGTAAGAAAATCGCCATCGTCACCGGCAGCGCGCTGGGCTTGGGCTACGAGCTCGCCAGCCAGCTCATCGCCAACGGCTGGCTGGTGGCCGGTGTCGACTTCAATGCCGAACGTCAGGCCGAACTGACCGCGCAGTGGCCCGATGACTCCTACCGCGCCTACGTCGGCGACATCACCGACGAAGCGTTCGTGAAGGAATCCGTGGCGGATATCGCCACGCTCGGCCACATCCACGATTTGCTCATCAACAACGCCGGCCAGCCTTCGTTCAAAGGTGCCCACCGCCTACGAGGCCGCCGACGTCGACAAATGTCTCAAGGGACTCAAAGGCATGATTCTGTGGACGGTGGAAACCCTCAAGGCCTGCGGCGAGCAGAACGTGAAAATCGCTCAGATTATGAGCACCGCCGCCACACGCGGCAACGCGAACGAAAGCGTGTACTGCGCCACCAAGTGGGGTGAGAAAGGCTACACCAAGAGCCTGCAGGCCGCATACAAGGGCACCAGTGTCAAGGTGGTCGCCGTCTATCCGGGCGGCATTGATACCGCTTTCTACCGTGACAGTCGCGACTACGTCTCCGAGGCCAAGCAGCACACCTTCATGCAGCCCGGCCCGCTGGCCGAAGTCATCCTCTTCAACCTGATCAACGAGGCCAACCTCACCGTCACCGACATCGAGATCAACCGCAACAGCTGAGCCTGCTAGTCTGAGATTTCAGCGCCTTGGTACATACTTGGTGCCAAGGCATTTCGCGTGTGGAGAGCGAATGCACATCAGTGACGATGAGTTTGAACGGGCCATTGAACAGGTGTTGGATGATTTGCCTGAACGGTTTGCGCGGGTGCTGGAGAATGTCGGCATCGTCGTTGCGGACGAACCCAATGAGCGCGAACTGGCTACAATGAGCAATCCGTGCGGTGAGCTGCTCGGACTGTATGAGGGCATACCCGTCACGAAGCGAACTACGGGCTACAGCGGCGTGATGCCGGACGTCATCACCCTGTTCAAGGGGCCGCATGAACGCGTATGCTCAACGCAGGCCGAGCTGCGCCAACGGATCCGCAAAACCGTGTTGCACGAGATCGGCCATTTTTTCGGCTTCGATGACGAGTATCTGCACTCGCACGGCTACTGAAGCGATGCTAGTTTCACTAGTGGGGAGCCGTCATACTGCCGTATGTTGCCAGGTCTACTGCAAGTGGTGCAACGCGCGGATGATGGCGCAACGGTCCTCGACGGTTCCCTCGTTGGCGCACATGGTGGCGTACCAACGCGGATTGCGCAAGGTCTCGGTGCCGGTGGCCTCATCCGTGGCGACGAGCGTGTGCAGATCGTTGGCGTACTGGAAATGCAGGTGGCTGAGCAGCCCGCCCTCGGCGAACGCCTTGCGCGAAGGCAGCGGATTGATGGCAAGTAGCCAGCGGAACGGGCTGTCTTCGGCGGCCGGATCGGTGGTGTGGAACACGAAGGTGGGGGAGCCTTCGAGACCGTGCTCGATGACATGGTCGATGGTGTATTCGTAGGTGTCGAGGCTGGTGTCGTCCTCGGCGAACCATTCGATGGCGAGCGCGGCATCGTCCGTGGAGCCGGATTCGGCGGCCGGCTCGTTCACACGCCAGTAGCCGATATGGATGATGTTCTCCGGGCTGGTGGTGGAGCAAGCCATCGACCAGAACGTCCTGATGCCGCGCGCGGCCATCGGGGCCATCTTCGGGTTGGCGAGCACCGCCTGCTCGGCGGCTTCCCAGGTCTGCTGGATGGCGGCGTCATCCGAATCAATGTAATGCTCGAAGCTTTCCCATTCACCGAGCCAGTCGGTGATGTCGAAGGCCGTGGAATCCGTGGTGTTGCTGGCGGTCATTGCGCGTTCCTTTCATGGGTGGATGCGGTGGCGAAATTGGTAGAGGCATTAGGGTTGGGGCTGCTGGCATCTGGGTTACTGGCATGCGAGCCGTTGTTCCCGGAATCGTCGGCGCCAAGATTGACAATGCGGTCGCACCAGCCGGCGGCGAGCTCCTCATCGTGGGTGACCACGAGAATCGCCTGCCTTGGCTCGCCAGTTGCCGCAGCAGTTCGCCGACCTGCTCCATGTGGTAGCGGTCGAGTCCGCTGGTGGGCTCGTCAAAGATGATGAGGTCCTTGCCGCACATCAATGCCGAGCCGATGGCAACCCGCTGCTTCTGCCCGCCGGACAGGCTCATCGGATGCCGTTCGACGAACGCTGCAAGGTCAAGATCGGCCATGACCTGATTGGCTTGAGCGGTGATGCCGGCATCCGTCTCGTCGAGTCCGATGAGCAGTTCCTCGCGCACGCTGTCGGAGAACAGTTGGTAGTTGACATCTTGCATGACCAGGAATCCGGCGCGGGTCAGGTCGCGCGGTTTCGCGGGCACGCCGTTGAGCTCGATGCGGCCCGAAACAGGCTTGATGAGTCCGGTCAACGTGCGCACGAGCGTGGTCTTGCCGCAGCCGTTGTTGCCCATGAGCCCGGTGATTTCGCCGGCACGGAACCGCAGGTCCGGGATGGCGCGGGTGAAGCCGTCCTTGCCTTTGTATCCGATGGTGAGGTTATGGGTGCCGAGCAATACTGAAGTGCACTCATCCGCGGCCGGGCTTGAAGCCAGCGCCGCAATCCGGCGTCGATACGGTTGCAGGTCCAACGCCCGCAATCCCATGGCGGCCACGCAGCCGGGGGAGAGGGACAGGAAATTCATCGGCCTCGTAATCCTGCACGATATGCCCGCCGTCGAATACCACGTACCGGTCGGCCACGCCGTTGAGCCATGCGAGTCGGTGTTCGGCGATTACGATGGTGAGCCCTTCGTCCTTCATCTGCTCGATCATGGCGCGCATGTCCGCGATGGCGTTCGCGTCGAGATTGCTGGTCGGCTCATCCAATACCACGACCCTGGGCCCCAGCATGGTGGCCGCCGCCACGGCGATGCGCTGCTTTTGGCCGCCCGACAGGTGGAAGATGCTGCGATGCAGCAGATGCCCAATGCCAAAGCGCTCAGCCACGGCCGTGATACGACGATTGATGTCCTCGGCCGGCAGCCCTATGTTTTCGGCCGGGAAGGCGAGCTCGTCGGTGACGTTCGCGTTGAAATACTGGGTTTTCGGGTTTTGGAACACGCTGCCGACCAGCAGGGGTGAGCCGGTCGATCGGCACGGTCTCCACATCCAGCCCGCACGTGGTCTGGTTGCCGGCGAACGCACCATGGAAGAATGAGGGGATGAGCCCGTTGGCAACGCGCGTATAGCTGGTTTTGCCGCAGCCGCTCGCCCCGCACAGCACGATGCACTCGCCTGCGGGCACGGTCAACGTGATGTCGCGCAATGCCGGCTCTGCGGCATGGTCATAGGTAAAGGAGATGCCACGGGAGGCGATGGTTCCCGCAGACGTGTCGAGTGGGCCACCCTTGCCGGTCCCAATAATGGCAGTTGCATTCGGCTGCGATTGGTTTCCACCCATCAGATCACCCCCGCGATATCGAGCGCGAGCGGCAAAAAGTGACCACAATCATGACCAGCCAGTCGACCACGGTCATACGGATCAGCGTGCGCGAGGTGTGCTCGCCCTCACGCCCGAGCCCCTTGGTCAGTGCCGCCACCGACAGGTCCTGTGCCACATTGGTGGCGTTCATCAGCAGCGGAATCAGAATGTATTCCAACGATTGGGCCGGGTGACGAACCAGCCCCCAGCCGCCGGAGGCGATGCCGCGCAACGCCATCGCATTGCGAATCTGCCGGTAATCCTCGGCGATGGTCGGGAAGAAGCGGATGACCACCACACAGGGGAATCACCACGGCCTCAGGCACGCGCATACGCCGCATCGCGCAGATGAACGTGCTCGCGGACGTGGTGGTGAACGTATACGCGCCGGTGATGAAACAGGGCAGCATCATCGTGACGCCCACGGCCAGCGCGGAGACCACATGCAGCCACGGCAGTCCCAGGGCATCGGGGTCGAGCATTCCCAGCGCGGTGAGTACGGCATAGGTCACGCCGAAGTTCAACGCGGTTCGCCATCGGGCGGCCGCCAGCAGGGGTAGCAGGAACAGCACGACCATGACGATTTGCGTGGCGAGCCCTACATGGAAGAACAGCATGAGGTTCGCCACCAGCAGAAGGTAGAGTTTCGCGCGCGGATCGAGCGTCCGGCGGGCAGGATTCATCAGGCGATACCGGCCTTGATGAAGTGCTTCTTCATCATGCGCTGGCCGAACCAGCCGCCGAGAACCGCGCACACCAGAATCGCGATCATCGAGATGAAGAACGTGCCGGTGTTGATGTTGGCGAATACGCCGTCGATGTAGGCTGCGTCCTTGCCGCGCGCCTGCAGGCTCGCCACGTAGGCGTCCTTCATGAACCACAGGGGCAGGATCGGGCCGGTCAGGCCGTAGGAGAACACCACGTAGCTGACGAGCAGTAGCGCCTTGCTCTTATACTTGCCGGCGCGCGCGATGAGGGCGGCCGCCGCCGGGAACACGATGCTGGCGATGAACGAAAGCACGAAATGCCCGGAGATGAGCAGGAACAGTCCGATGATCACGCCCATGACGGTGATGCCGCCGAATTTGCCGAGGCGTGCGGCCAGCAGCATGTACACGCAGCCGGAGATGAGGGCCGTGATGGCGGGCAGGAAGATGGAGCCGAAGCCGCTGGTGAACAGGGTGCTCACCAGTGTGGCGATGCACACCATCACGAAGTACAGGGCCGCAAACACGCCGATGGTGATGAGGTCGGAGACCTCCAGTTTGCCGGATTTGGCGGGCTTGTTGAGCTGGTCAGAGGTTTCGGCGGGCGTGTTCGGTGCGGTCACGATGTTTTCCGTTTCGTATGCATTGACAATATTCCTCTCGCCAATCTAACGATGATTTCCCGCAAAGGCAATAGTCTGTCTGTGATTTTTAGCATGGCTTGGCGCCCCTCCCTGTGGGGGGCGAAGGACGTGGCGCGGGCGGGGTGTGGTTCGCGGCTATCGGCTAGTATGGTGCGGTCACGACAGAGGGAGGCATGCTGTGGCCGATGTGATGCGGGAGCTGGAACGGCTGCGACCGGTGTATGAGACGGGCGTCCTGCGGTTGCTGTTGCGCCAGAACGCGATGCTGTACGTGTCGCTGCTGCGTTCCACGTTCGACCCGCTCACCGGCGAGCTGCCGCGCGAGACCGTGGAGGAGCGGTTCGCGCAAAGTCTGAGCAGTCTGGCCGACGCCGGCGAGTATGCGCCGCGCGAGGACCAGACCTTCGCCGAGGCCGCCCATCAGATCCTCGCCGACCTGACCCGTGAAGGCGAAGGCGACTACGCCTGGCTCGCCAACTCGCATGATGCGGCCTCACACCGATTCCTCTACCGTTTGACGGCCCGCGCCCACCGCGCCATCGAGGCGCTGGAGCAGGCTCGAAGACGAATCACGCGCCCCCTGTCCGGCGCGCAGGCCAACAGCATCATCATGGAAATCGAGCACGCGCGCATGCAGCTGACCGCCGACCCCGGCGAGCGCATCAAACTCCTCAACCGTGAAATCAAGGAACGCAAGCACGAGATCAAACGCATCCAACAGGGCAAGCAGCATGCCACGCTGAGCGAAGCCCAGGTGGAGGACGTGATCGCCGTGATCCACAACACGCTGCGCGGCGTGCCCATCGACCTGCGCGAACTCGTGCTCGACGAGCGGGACAACGGCGACGCCTTTGCGTCGGCGCATGCAGGCCGGCGACATCAGCGTGGACGAGAACCTGACCCGCTACCACGATGAATACCGCCGCTCGTTCCGCGAATCAGACAGCGGCCGCCGCTTCGAGGACGCCTTCCAGGTGATCATCACCGACGAGGGCCGCCAGCAAATCGACGAAGCCCTGCGCGCCATCGCCAAAACCCCGTATCTGGCCGGCGAATCCGGCGTGCTGCTCGGCCAGATCCGCGACGAACTGGCCCGCATCTACGACGGCATCGAAGCCGTGCGCCGCCAGATGCGCGTCTCCGACGAGGCGATCAGCCGGCTCGTGCGCCAGCAAACCGACACTCGCTACCGTACGATGCTCACCCGCTTGAACCGACTGTACGCGCGCCTCAACGCGGATGCGAAAACCCATATGGGAGACGCCTCGCGCCCGTACGACACGGCCACCTCGGACGCGCTGTTCGCGCCATTGCCGATGCGCCCGGCCAAATCCATGACCCGCGCCACCGCACCCGGCCTGAGCGACCTCGCCGCCGAAGCCCCGCAGTCGACTCCGGTGGCCGATCTGCGGGACATGGTCAACAGCGGCGGCCCCCCGACTCCTGCGCATGGTCAGCCTCATCCGGCGCAACCCGGTGACCGTTGACAGGTCCGATGACAGGCCCGGCGCAACCCTCGTGGACATCGCCGCCAGCTTCAACCGGCTGCCCGAAAGCGAACGCCGCGAAAGCGAGATCGTCGGCTTCCTGGGCGGGCTGGGAGCCGTAAGCGGCAACGCCATCGCCCGGCGTCCGGGGTCGCGCGGCGATACCGACCCCGGCATTGCGACGATCGACGGCGAGCCCCGGAACTGGATCACTAGACCGGTGCTGGCCGACATGGACGAGCTGAGCATCATTGTGGAGGAAGGATGACCGTGGGCCGAGGAACACGAGGAACACGAGGAACACGATGGAACATATGGACAACGCCAACCCGTACGCCCTGTTCAGGAAGGCGACACCGGCGATGCCGGCCGAGGCACCGGCATGGCCGCCATCGCCCTCAAACGCGACCGCTATCAGCGGGCCCACCTACGACACCGTGCTCGACAACCGCGACGCCGTCGTACGCTCCCTGAACAACGACCTGCTCGACTTGGTGATCAACGAACGCTACCGCATCATGTACGCCACGCCCGTGGCCGGCGACGACGTGACCCTGCGCTCGCTCAAAACCCGTGTCAGCCTCAAACGCGAGGAGGCCGCGTTGCTCGCCTTCCTGCGCATCCGCGTCCTCGAATACGAGAACGTGCACGCCGACCCCGCCGACTGGCTCGTCAGCTTTGAGGAGCATCCGCGCCGCGCCGCCACCGGCGCCGGCTATCTGGCCCGCAACGATGAGGAAGGCGTGGCAAAACAGATCGGCGCCATCGTCTCCGCGATGATCACCTACGGTATTTGGTGCGCCTGGACGACGAAGCCATGTACCATCCGCCGCTCGTGCCCGTGGTGCTCGACCATGAACTGGCCGACACCTGGCTCGACGTCGCGGAACACGGCGACGGCGACACGGAAGATGGACGATGACGACGACGAAGGGGAGCCGAATGATGCAGGCGACAGACGTGCAGATGATCGCGGACCGGTGGATGCTGAATCCCGCCGACTCATCAACTGGGGCTCCCTATGAGGGGCTACCACGAATTCCGCCCTCCACGGACCCAAGCTGCCGGTGACCCTGCTCGCCGGCGCCAGCGAATCCGGCAAATCCACGCTGGTCGACGCGCAGATCTCCCTGCTGTACCCAACCGGCACGCCGTTCAACAAGGCCTCGAACTCCGGCCGCTCCGAACGCAGCGACTACACCTACCTGCGCGGCATGGTCGGCGTGGGCAGCACCGAAACCGGCGACGAGCCGCTCTACCTGCGCGGCCGCGACGAGAACGGCGCACCGCAACCCGTGTGGGGCGCCATCGTGGACACCTATCGCAACCAGACCACCGGCCAGGTGCTCTCCTGCGCCAAATTCCTCTACCTGATGCCCGGCGACGGCCGCGGCGACGTGCGCCGACAGTACGTGGTCTGGGGCAAGCCCGTGACCCCAGGCGCATGGACCAATACCGTGACGCCCCGTTCACGCCGGCCCAGCTCAAAGCCACCTACCCCGACTGCCTCACATTCCCCAGCGCCGAAGCGTTCCACACACATCTGGAGCGCAATGGGCCTGAGCGAGGCCGCCCGTCGACTGCTGCACAAGATCCAGTCCGCCGACGCGCCCTCCCGGCTCGACGACGACATCTTCAAACAAGGCGTGCTCGGCGTGCCCGAAGCCCTGGACCTGGCCCGCACCACGGTCGAGGACTACGAACGTTACGACGAGAACTTCCACGCCATGGACGAGAAGACCCGCCGCATGGACACGCTGCGCGGCATCCAACAGGCCTACGGCGAATACGCCGCCGCACGCGGCAAGGCCCGCGCCTTCGAACCGGTCAAGCCGGCCGTCGACGGCACGGTACCGGCCGTGCTGCGCGACTGGGCATTGGCCCGCATGCGCGCGGCGAAGTCGCCGTCCAACTGCCCGCCGACCGCGCCGAACAACAGAACAGCGAGGCGGAAGCCAAGCTGCTGCGCCGCCGAACCGAAGACCTGCGCACCCGCCTCGACATAATCCGCGGCCAGATGCAGGGTCTGGACGGCGGCAACCTGACCCGACTCGAACTCGAACTCGACCAGGCCCGCCGCACCCTCGAAGACGTGCAAGCCAACCGAACACGAATCGAACAAACGTTCGCATCCATCGGCGAGACGCTGCCCGGCGACGAACAAGCCTGGAACGAACGCCGCATCAACGCCGTGAACTTCAAACGCGAATACAACAAACGAGACGGCGAATGCGAGGAAGCCCTCACCGCCGCCATCAACGCGCGGGCCGGCGCACGCGGCGACCTCGAACGACTGCAACGCGACTTCGACCGGCAACGCTCCCAGCGCACCCGCATCTCCCAGCAGATGGACGAAACCCGCGCCATGCTCTGCCGCGCCACCGGACTCACCCCCCGCCGAACTGCCGTACGTGGCCGAACTCATGGACGTGAACGAACACGAGGAAGACTGGCGTCTCGCCATGAACGTCGCCTACGCGCCCATCGCCCAGACCATCCTCGTCGACAAGCGCCACGAACAGGGCTTCGCCGCCAAAGTCAGCACCATCGACCCGCGCACCATGCCCCGACGCACCTGGCAGTTCGTGGACACCGCACGCCACTACGACGACACCGGCGCGCACGCGAACATACTCACCGGAGAACAGGACGGCGACTGGCTGTCCGGCAAACTGCGCTACCGCGACGACTCGCCCTTCGCCGACTGGCTGCGCTCGCAGACCCAGGACGAACGATTCGACGCCCTATGCGTCACCGCCATCGACGACACCGACCGCACCAACCGTCAGGTGCAGGCCGACGGTCAGATCAAATCCGGCGCACGCGGCCAGCACGGCACCAAAAGACCGCGCCCAGGTCATCGGATTCGTCAACGAAACCTACCTCAACGCGCTCGCAGCGCAGGTCGACGCCGCCCGCAACGCGCTCAGCCAAGCCGACACCGACTACACGGCCGCCAAAACACAGTCCGATAACCTCCACCGCGAACTCGAACTGGCCAACCAGCTCGCCTACACGTCCTGGGAGCGCATCGACATCGCCGGCGCGCAACGGACCATCACGGACACGCAGGACGCCATCGCATCCATCAAAAACGATCCCAAGCTCGCCGAACTCGCCAAACAGCGCGACGAACTGAACGCCGAACTCGACCGTGTGGAACGCCAGCGCATCGAATCCGACCAGGCCGCGGCCCGCGCCGGCAGCGCCGTCGAAGCGGCGCTCATCTGGCTGCGCGACCATGCCGACACCGGCACGACGGACGCCGCCGGTGCCACCGCCGACAATGACGATGACGCCGCGTCCGGCCCGCTGCCGGACGAAGTCACGGCGGCGCTCGCCGAATCCTACGACAACCGATTCGCCGGACTGGCGGACGCCGCCATGCGCGCGCACATGATCATCGGCGCGGGGCGCGGCAGGAACGCAGGCACCGGGGGAGAGCTTCCCCGAACGCACCATCGCCGGCATCGGCAAGGACATGGCCTCCCGCATCAACCTGCTGAACGGCCAGGCCGATGCCGCACGCACCGGCGTCGAATCGAAGATGAGCACCTACATCGCGCTCTACGCGGCCGACGATGATTCGCTGACCGCCAGCGTGGAGGACTACCGGTACTATCTCGACGAACTCGCCAGCCTCACCCAGCTGGCCGCGGTTGCCGCCACCGACGCCGAATACCGGCGCTGCCTCGAACAGCTGCTCAGGAGCTTCCTGACCATCAAACGCGCCATCGACACGGATGCCAGCGACATCCACGACCAGCTTGACCGCATCAACGCCATGCTCAAAGGCCAGCAGTTCGGTCCCAAGCACGGCAGCCTGTCCCTGCACGCGGACGTGCGCCGTCCCGAGCGCACCTTCTGGGCGCAGCTCATCCGCGTCATCGGCACCCTGAACGATTGAAATCCGCCGACGTCAACGATTCCGACGCCTCGCGCAAGGCTTTCGCGGCCTGCGCGCCGATGGTCGGGCTGCTGCGCGCCGAACTCGCGCAGGTCAAGGACGCGAACGGCGTGAAAAGCTACGGCGCCCGCAACCTCGACCCGCGCTGCCGCTCGTCCTTCTACGCCATCGTGCATCATGCCGACGGCCCGGATGAACGCATCACCTCCACCGGCGGCCGTTCGGGCGGCGCCTTGCAGGAGCTTACCTCATTCGTATACGGCGCGGCGCTCATCTACCTGCTCGGCGGCGGCCTGACCAGCGAGCCCTCGTACACCACGCTGTTCCTCGACGAGGCGCTCATCAAGGCCGACGGCCGTTACACGCAGCGCGCCCCTCACGGTGCTGCCGCGCCTCGATTCCAGGTCATCGTCTCCGCTCCGGAAAGCAAGACCGGCGAAATCCTCGAGGTCTCCACCAAAGGCCTACGTGACCTACAAGGACCCCGACACCGGCCTCACCTCCTGCGCGAGGCCGTGCTGCATCAGAATGACATGGACGATGAATCATCGTCGGATATATTGAAGGATGACGGGGTTGCCGAATGAGCAGTCCTGGCGTCGCCGGTATTAAGACGATTCGGTTCGACTCGACGATGTTCGAAAGCAGGTGATGGGAACTATGGTCGGCATGAAAGACATCGCTGCGATCACCACATGCGTGAAGAAACATATGCGTTCACATATGTACGACATCGAACCGGCATGGCCATTTCCCGTGCCGGTGGGATTGCCGGACCAAGCATTTTTGGAAACCAATGCGATTGCGGTGCATGACAACAACAATGAGATACGGCAATGGGCAAGCAAGAATGGTTGCGAAATCATAACCAAGCATCGCACCATAGGCACCTCTGTCGAGCTGATCTCCAAAGTCGTCGTTCCTGACGAATCAATAGCCATGCGTGTGGTTGGTCGTACGCTGGCGGCGGAATGTCGCGAAGCGCGCCGCCGCATAGCATGTCTGGTTGCTGCTTGTGACGTTGCTCCGGAAACAATCGAATCGGCCGCTCGCATGACAGGCCATGAACAGCCTGACGACTTCGATCTGCTTGTCAGCGCAGTTCGATATTTCAGGCATCATGACGTGACCGGTATGACGCCGCGACAGATTCCACTGACAGGATTCAGCGGCAAATGGCTGAATGAGTCAAAAACCAATCGTCGTAAGGCCATTTGCCGACTGCTCGGTGTCGAAACGTTGGGTCTGTCAAAACGGCCGACCGAACTGCGGTTCCGTTATCTCGATCCGGTCCGCGACGATGCTGAGCTCGAACGCATCATATGGTGTCCGTGGGAAGGCGAAGCGTTATCCGGCATTAAATATGCTGTCATCGTTGAGAACAAAGACACGTATCAGACTATGCCGCCGATTGCGCAGGGCATCTGCATATGGGGTTCTGGTCGCGCTGTAAGCGATGCTGTACCTGCGGTTCCTGCACTGCGTGACATGCGTATCGTGTATTGGGGTGATATGGATGCGGATGGACTGGAAATACTTTCGACATTACGTGAATCAGGTATCGAATGCGACTCCATCCTGATGGATTGCGATGCATACGATCGGTACCACAGATTTGGTACCGATCGTACTGAACGCAGCGCGAAGATTGCTATGCGGGAGCCTAAGCCGACGCCCGGCCTTCAATCGGCGGAGCGACGTCTTTATGAACGACTGTGTGCTGACAAAACAATCGCTTATCGGCGTATCGAACAGGAACGCATTCCCATGCGTGATGCAGTTGACGAATTACGCAAGCTTGGCATCCCCGTGGAGTCCATTGAAAATCAGGATTTGCCGATTTAGGCTGAGTGATTGGGGATGTTGCCAAGAGCTAGAACGGCTTAGCTTTTTCTCGTCTCACATTATGCCTTCCGATTAATAATGCAACGGCATTGCATAGCTGCAAGGTCCGGCACTGCTATCCGATACTATCGAACTGTTGTTTTGCGTTGCGCGAGAAGGGACAAACATGGCAACCGCTTGGGGTGACGAGAGTGTGCGGAAAACCGGAGTTCCCTCGCCTATGTACTTGATGGGCGCATGCGTATGTGATGATACGGAAACCGAAACAAGGCAAAGATTGGCGTTGCTTAAGCCCAAAGGAGCAAGGAAATTGCACTGGCGAGACATGCGGCCATCATTGCGTGGCAAAGTCGTTGATGCCATGGCTGCAATGGACATTGATCATGTCATTGTGGCTGCGGTACCAATGAGCCAGTGGAATACCGCCGAACGCGCTCGCCGTAAATGTTTGGAACGTCTTCTGCCTCTGCTGGAAACAGAATACAACGTGGACACGCTTGTGCTTGAACGGCGCGAGATTTCACAGGACAGGAACGATATCCGTTTCATCGATGGATTGAGAAGCCGCAGATTTATCGGGCCAATTCGTGTCGAACTCTGTGCAGGGGGAGACTGATGCAAAGGCTATGGCTCCCTGATCAGCTGCTAGAGCGTACGGTGATGCCCAGGCCGGTACTGGAAGATACGATGAATTCCTCGGCCATGTTCGAACAGTGTTCATCGACAGTGATTGATGTCCTAAAACCGTGTATACTTCATGGTAAGCCAACCCCGCTGGGGAAATGGAAGTGAGAGCCGGACGCCCCGAGTATCTTGGGGGCCGGCTCTTGCGTTTCGGTCCACTGATGGTCCGGAATTTTGCATACTATGGTTCGGTTTTCCGGCCTGACACGCCATCGAACAAGCGTTCGAATTTGGTCGTGTGTTCGGGTATCCTTGGGACAGATTTGGCGCGCGCATGACCGTGCGCGCGGGAACGGTGAGATGGAAGGTGGGGTGTGGCTGTGGCGGCAATGCAGACTGGCGCAAGGCGCGCAACAAGCGCAACGGGCGCGAAAACCGGCAAGGGCAAGAACGGTGAGGTCATCGTCGAAAAGGTGATGACCAGCGACTCCTTCCTGAGCCGGGAGATCAAAAGGCGCCGCTGATCGAACACGATGGTTCGCTGGTAGCTGATATCTCGCACATCCCGAACGATCTCAAGATCACGAGTCAGGGTGCGCGCGAACACAACCTCAAGAACGTCGACCTGGCGATTCCGCGCAATCGCATGGTCGTGTTCACAGGCCTGTCCGGTTCGGGCAAATCCTCGCTCGCGTTTGACACCCTGTTCGCCGAAGGCCAGCGCCGCTATGTGGAATCCCTCTCCGCCTACGCCCGCCAGTTCCTGCGTCAGATGGACAAGCCCGACGTTGACTTCATCGAGGGCCTGAGCCCGGCCGTCTCCATCGACCAGAAGACCACCAACCGCAACCCGCGTTCTACCGTCGGCACCATCACCGAAATCTACGATTACCTGCGACTGCTCTTCGCCCGCACCGGCATCCCTCACTGCCCTGAATGCGGCGAGCCCGTCGCCTCCCAGACCCCGCAGCAGATCGTCGACACGCTGCTCGGCTACCCGGAGCGCACGCGATTCCAGATTCTCGCGCCCGTGGTCAAGGGCCGCAAGGGCGAGTTCGTGGATATGATCGAGCTGCTGCGCTCCGACGGCTACGCCCGCGCGCTCATCGACGGCGAGATGACGCAGCTGTCCGACGACATCAAACTCACCAAGCAGAAGAAGCACACCATCGAGGTCGTGGTCGACCGACTCGTGGTCAAGGACGGCATCCGCCAACGCCTGACCGACTCGGTGGAAACCGCCCTCAAGCTCGCCAACGGCAGCATCGTCATCGACTTCGTGGACGAGGAGGAAGGCAGCCCGGCCCGCCGCCAGCCGTTCTCCGAACACCGCAGCTGCCCGAACGGGCACACGCTCGAACTCGACGAGGTCGAGCCGTGCACCTTCTCCTTCAACGCCCCCTACGGTGCCTGCCCCGCCTGCACCGGTCTCGGCTTCAAACTGGAAATCGACCCGGACCTCATCATCTCCGACCCGGACAAGTCACTGGCCGACGGCGTCATCGAACCGTGGAGCGGCACCAAGATGACCTCCCAGTACTACGGCCACATCCTCGAAGGTCTGGCCAAGGAAATGGGCTTCTCCATGAAGACCCTTTGAAGGGCCTGCCGGACGACGTCAAGCACGACATCCTCTACGGCCACGACTTCAAGGTCAACGTCTCCTACCGCAATCGCTGGGGACGCCTGCGCGAATACTCCACCGGCTTCGAAGGCGTGATCCGCACGCTCATGCGACGCCACGACGAAACCGATTCGCAGTCCATGCGCGAATACTACGAGTCGTACATGCGCGAAGTGCCCTGCCAGGTCTGCCACGGACGCCGTCTGAAGCCCGAAGTGCTCGCTGTCACTGTGGACGGAAAATCCATCTTCGACGTGTGCGACATGCCCGTCGTACGCGAACTCGCCTGGATCAACGGCCTGAAACTCGAAGGCTCGGCACAGCTGATCGCCGGCGAAGTGCTCAAGGAGATCAAGGCCCGACTCGGCTTCCTGAACGACGTCGGCCTCGACTACCTGACCCTCTCGCGCGCGGCCGCCACCCTGTCCGGCGGAGAAGCGCAGCGCATCCGACTCGCCACGCAGATCGGCTCCGGTCTGGTCGGCGTCATGTACGTGCTCGACGAGCCGTCCATCGGCCTGCACCAGCGTGACAACGAACGCCTCATCGAAACCCTGCACCACCTGCGCGATCTCGGCAACACGCTGATTGTCGTCGAACACGACGAGGACACGATACGCCGCGCCGACTGGGTGGTCGACATCGGCCCCGGCGCCGGCGAACACGGCGGCGAAGTCATCTACCGGCCCCGCCAAGCACCTCATAGAAGCCAAGCGCTCCATCACCGGCGACTACATCGCCCACCGGCGAAGATCGCCGTGCCCGCCAAGCGCCGCAAGATCCACAAGACCCAGGTGCTCAAAGTCGTGGGTGCCCGCGAGAACAACCTCAAGAACATCGACGTGAGCTTCCCGCTCGGCGTGCTCACCGTGGTCACCGGCGTCTCCGGCTCCGGCAAATCCTCGCTGGTCAACACGATCCTCTACCCGGTGCTCGCCGACAAGCTCAACGGTGCACGCATCGTACCCGGCCGCCACACGCGCGTGGAAGGCGTGGACCAGGTGCGCAAGGTGATCCACGTCGACCAGAACCCGATCGGCCGCACGCCGCGATCCAACCCCGCCACCTACACCGGTGTGGGGACAAGATCCGCACCCTGTTCGCCAAGACTCCCGAAGCCCAGGTGCGCGGCTACGGCCCCGGCCGCTTCAGTTTCAACGTCAAAGGCGGCCGATGTGAGGGCCTGCCACGGTGACGGCACGCTGAAGATCGAAATGAACTTCCTGCCCGACGTCTACGTGGACTGCGAGGTCTGTCACGGCAAACGATACAACCGCGAGACCCTCGAAGTCACGTACAACGGCAAGACCGTGGCCGACATCCTCAACATGCCCATCGAGGAGGCCGCCGACTTCTTCAAGGCGTACACCGGCATCTCCCGATACCTGAAGACCCTCGTGGACGTCGGCCTCGGCTACATCCGACTCGGCCAGCCCGCACCCACCCTGTCCGGCGGCGAATCGCAGCGCGTCAAGCTTGCCACCGAGCTGCAGCGCCGATCCGACGGCAAAACCGTGTACATCCTGGACGAGCCCACCACCGGCCTGCACTTCGAAGACGTGAACAAGCTGCTCAAGGTGCTGCAGTCCCTGGTGGACGTGGGCAATACGGTCATCGTCATCGAACATAATCTGGATGTGATCAAGGAGGCCGACTGGCTGATCGATCTCGGTCCGGAGGGCGGCGACGGAGGCGGCACCATCGTCACGCAGGGCACGCCCGAACAGGTTGCCGAATGCGAAGCCTCATGGACCGGCAAGTTCCTGAAAACCCATGCTTTAGCCTTCCATTGCAGCTGACCTCGGGTGGGTTGGGGTGTTTGTTGCTGGACATGCTCCGGGCCGCTCAGGTCAAGTCTTTACGGTCCAGCAACACACACCCCAACCCACCCAATCCCTGATGATTGGCTTAATAGCGAGGAGGATTATGACGAACGATATTGAGCGGCATAGTCCGGATGAGTGGCGGAAGACTGCGGCGGCGTTAATGTCGGAAAGCGTAGCTGTGGGTGCCGGGGAAACGACGGCGAAGGTGAATGCGAATGGGGCACCTTTGCTGGGGATTCTCGCGACCTGTTCCGACCCAAGACCTCGGATATTCCCGCCAAACCCGGTGTGTACAAATGGCGCGACGGGGAAGGGCGCGTCATTTATGTGGGCAAGGCAAAGAACCTGCGCAACAGGCTCACCAATTATTTCCAGCCGCTGTATCTGCTGCATCCACGCACGCAGACCATGGTGCTGACCGCACGCAGTCTGGAGTGGACGGTCGTCGCCACCGAACTGGAATCACTGACGTTGGAATACACGTGGATCAAGGAATTCGACCCACGGTTCAACGTGCAGTTCCGCGACGACAAGACCTATCCGTATCTCGCGGTCAGCACGGGGGAGCGAATTCCGCGCGTGTGGGTCACGCGGTCGCGCAAACGGCGGATACCCGGTATTTCGGCCCCTATGCCAAAGTGTGGGAATTGCGGCACAGTCTTGACCGGTTGCTGCGCACGTTCCCGGTACGCACCTGCACCACCAACGTGTTCCATAAGGCGCAACTGACCGGACGGCCATGCCTGTTCGCTTCCATCGGCAAATGCCCGCACCCTGCGTGAACCGCATTGAAGCGGACGAACACCGGCGGCTGTGCGAACAGCTGGTCGGCGTGATGACCGGACGACTCGGACGGCCATACATCGCCCAGTTGACCCGCGACATGAAAGAGGCCAGCGCCGAACTCGAATTCGAGAAAGCCGCCCGACTGCGCGACCAGATCCAAATGCTGGAAACCGTGGTGCAACAGAACGCCGTCGTCTTCGACCAGGATGTGGACGCGGACGTGTTCGGCTTCGCCAGCGACGAGCTCGAAGCCTCCGTGCACGCTTTTTTATGTGCGCGCCGGCTCGATTCGCGGCGAACGCAACTGGAGCGTCGAACGAGTTGAGGACATCGATGACGCCGACTTGATGGCCGACCTTCTGGTGCAGGTGTATTCGGACGCCGCCGGGGATAATCACCCCCAGTCGGCCGCGACCATCTCCACTAATCGCGAGGCCATCGGCTCCACGCAAACCATCACGGCCACGGACGCTGTGGCACGCGCCCAGGCCACCCGAGAACGCAACACCCGTCAGGAGACCACCGGGCGCGCGGACCTGCTGGCACCCATCGCACCGGTACCGCGCGAAATCATCGTGCCCGTCGAACCGTCCCGCCGTGAGGAACTCGAAGGCTGGCTGACCAATCTGCGCGGGGGGAGCGGTGACCATCCGTGTGGCCTCGCGAGGCGACAAGAAGCAGCTTATGGACCGCGCCAACGAGAACGCCAGCCAAGCACTGCAACGCAGCAAGATGAGCCGCATCTCCGACGTGGGCGCACGCACCCAGGCCATGAACGATGTGGCCAAGGCATTGGGACTCGCGGAAGCCCGCTGCGCATCGAATGCTACGACATTTCGAACACTGTGGGTGGTGCCTTCCAGGTGGCCTCCATGGTGGTGTTCGAAGACGCGATCGCCAAGAAATCCGAATACCGACGCTTCGCCATCCGAGGCAAGGACGGCAAAGGCGCGGTGGATGATCGTCCGCGCTTTACGAGACGCTCACCCGCCGCTTCAAGCACGGCAACATCGCCGGCGACTCCGGCGAAAGCATCGACGCGGAACAGCGTGTGGCCTCGGCCGCCGGCAAGATGACCACTGCCGTGGCGGCGGAGACAATCGCTGCGAACGGTAACGACAATGGTGAGGGCGGTTCCGACATCAGTGGCAAGGGGCACGCGGTGCCGGTCGGAGTGCAGAACGATGCGCGGGAGTCCCCGCCCGACATCGTCCAGCAGAACACAAACCGGCATCACTTTGCCTACAAGCCGAACCTGGTGGTGGTCGATGGCGGCAAGCCGCAGGTCATGGCCGCCGCCAAGGCGCTTGAGGACTGTGGCGTGAACGACGTGGCCGTCTGCGGACTGGCCAAACGCTTGGAAGAGGTGTGGGTGCCGGACGACGACTATCCGATCATCCTCAAACGCCAGTCCGAAGGCATGTATCTGCTGCAGCGTGTACGCGACGAATCCCACCGCTTCGCCATCACCTACCACCGCCAGCAGCGGCGCAAAGGCGCCCTGCGCAGCGCGCTCGACGAGATTCCCGGCATCGGCGAAAGCTACCAGAAGCGGCTGCTCAACCACTTCGGCTCGGTCAAAGCCATGCGCGAAGCCAGTGTCGAGGACTTCGAGAAGGTCAAAGGCATCGGCCACGCCAAAGCCGAAGCGCTGTACAACGCGCTGCACGAGCAGTGAGCCGGCCCGGTCCAGCAGCCCAGAGTAAATTTTCGGTTGCGGGGCCTGTGGTTGACATATTCGAAGCAAAGTGTCGGCTAGCATGGGAACAGACATCAAGGAGGGGATATGGCCAATCATCGTTGCGCTGTACTCGGCAAACCCGTCGCACACTCATTGTCACCGTGCTCCACAACGCGGCCTACCGTTCGCTGAAACTCGACGATTGGCTGTACGACAAGCACGAGGTGGGGAAGACGACCTCGACGCTTTCCTCAAAGGCCTTGACTCGACGTGGGCTGGCCTGAGCCTGACCATGCCGTTGAAGAAGACCATCCAACCGTACGGTGTTCCGGAAAATTTGTGGGCCAAGGAACTGAAGGTGGCGAATACCGCGGTATTCGACTGGAGCGTGGCTGCCGATGATTCCGCTTGGCCGAACGGCAAGCCGGGCATCAAGCTATACAACACCGATGTCATCGGCATCCAACTCGCCTTCGACCATGCCAATCGCGAACTCGGCGAACACCACACCGCGTCGAGAAGCGGCACCGCGCTGATCATCGGCAATGGCAACACCGCCACTTCGGCGTTGGCCGCATGCTGCATGATGCCCGAAATCGGCCATATCGTCGTCGCCGCCCGTCACCCCGGAAAAACACCGGGCTTAAACCAGTGGCCGAAAAGTTCGTCAACGTGCATAACCCGTACAACGAAATCGAATTAGGCGACGATCAGGGCCCTGCTTGAGGCAGCCCGCAACGCCACCTATGTCATCAACACGATTCCCGGACACGCGGCCGACAACGTCGCGGATGCCCCTCGCCGATGCCGGAACCGAGCCATTCTCCGGACTGCTGTTGGACGTGATCTACGATCCACTCCCCACCAAGCTCATGGAAGCCTGGCGCGCTCATGGCGGTCACGCCATCGGCGGCGAAGAAATGCTGCTGTACCAAGCTCTCGTACAGGTATTGCTGATGACCGGTATCTGGGATGACGACCCGCCCAGCGATGCCGACCAGCGTCTGCAGGACACCACCACCGAAGACGACCAGCTGGAGATCGCGATGCGCAAAGCTCTTGAGGAGGCGCTGTAATGAATCAACAGACAACGAACCGCGATACCGGCGAGGCGGCCGCCACGAATGCGCCGGCGAATTCCGCGACATCCACATCGACTCCGGACAACCAGCCGACCCCGCTTGATGCCTTCGAAGTGCTGCTCATCACCGGTATGTCCGGCGCAGGCCGCTCTCATGCCGCTGACTGCGTGGAAGACATGGGATGGTATGTGGTCGACAACCTGCCTCCCAAACTGCTTATCCCGCTTGTCGACATGATGACCACCTCCGGTTCCGGATCGGAGTCAGGCGTCCACAAGCTTGCCGCCGTCATCGACGTGCGCTCCAGCTATTTCGACGAGCTGGCCGCCGTGCTCGGCCATCTGGATGATCTCGGCGTCAAAACCCGTATTCTGTTCCTCGACGCCAGCAACGAAGTGCTCATCAAGCGCTATGAATCCGTGCGCCGCCCGCACCCGCTGCAGCACGGCAACCGACTGATCGACGGCATCCTTGAGGAACGTCACCTGCTGGAAGACCTCAAGGAACGAGCCGACTGGGTCATCGACACCAGCTCCCTGAGCATCCACCAGCTGTCCACCAAACTCTACGAGGCGATGCTCGGCTCCGGCCCCACCACCGTGGCAGTACACATCTTCAGCTTCGGCTTCAAATACGGTATGCCCATCGACGCCGATTTCGTGGCCGACGTGCGTTTTCTGCCCAACCCGTTCTGGGTGCCCAGCCTGCGCGAGCTTACCGGGCACGACAAGCCGGTCGCCGACTACGTGCTTTCCAGCAAGGGAGCCAAGGAATTTCTCGACGCTTATGAGAAAGCTATCGAGATTGCGTTGGAAGGATACGCCCAGGAAGACAAGCACTACGTAACCATCGCCGTCGGCTGCACCGGTGGTCAGCACCGGTCGGTGGCGATGAGCGAAGAGCTGGCTCGCCGCTTACGCGCACATGGGCTCAACGTAACCGTTTCCGCGAGAGAACAGCACAAGCGTCACTCATCGTAAGCAGGCGTCGAGCGGTCATCGGGCAAGCGTTCGGTGACCACACTGCGAGAAAGCAGAGCCCATAATACGTATCAAACGGGTTCGCTTGTCCACCAGATTAGGTATCACAGAAAGCCGATGGCTTCCGACCGTGTGACAGCAGATAACGGCACGAAGCGCCTGAAGCATTGAGAAGAACGGGACTGTAGGAGGTAGATCTTGGCTCTTCTGGACGATGTCAAAAGCGAGTTGGCAGCCTTTGAAGGCGATTCGCCAGCCGCGATCAAGGCCCAAGCTGCGGCCATGATCCGTTTTTTGGCGGCGGTCTTCGACCGGTACAGAATACATACGTTATCCAAGCCGTATTCACCTCGCTTGACGTTGCAGAATGGCTGAAGAACACGTTGAGGAACACGTTCGGGCACGAAGCCGAGGTCAATCACCTCACACGTCAGACCCCGAACGGCCCTGTCGAGACTTCTACGTGGTGCTCGTCACCCGCAACGTAGTGGCCTTGGCTTTGCAGACCGGACTGGTCGACCGCCGCAAGCAGCAGGTCCGTGGACTGCCGTCTGAAGTGGTCAACGGATCCATCGCCCAAATCAAAGCGGCATGGCGCGGCGCCGTCATGGCCCGTGGCTTCCTGTCCGATCCCGGTAAGGCCAGCTTCCTGGAAGTCGCTTGCCCCACGGAAGAGGCCGCCATGGCCCCCCAATTGGCGTGGCCCGTCGTCTAGGCATCCAGGCCAAGCATCGCACGCTGCGTAGCTCCGAGCGCGTGACACTCAAGGATCCCGACGCCATCGAACGCATGCTCAAGCTCATGGGCGCCACCCGTTCGGCCCGCGAATGGACCGGCAAAGCGCTCCGACGGCGAGGCCCGCGGCAAGGCCAACCGTCTGGCCAACTTCGATGACGCCAATATGCGCCGTTCCGCCAAGGCCGCCGCCGAAGCCAGCGAAAAAGTGCAGCATGCTTTCGAAGTACTCGGCGATAACATTCCGGACAACCTCCGTCAGGCCGGCCAGCTGCGCATCGATCACGTGGACAAGAGCCTCGAGGAGCTCGGCAAGATCGCCGAACCGCAAATCACCAAGGATGCGATTGCCGGCCGAATTCGCCGACTGCTTCAACTTGCCGAGAAGACGGAGAAGGCTCGCGCAGCCGAAGGCAAGTAACCCGACAATCCGATTTGCCGTGCCTATTCGGCAAAACGCGACAACGATGTGACAAAACACCGCATTCAGTCAGTAGACGAATGCGGTGTTTTTGTTCCGAGAATGCCTGTAATATGCAAAGTGGCAAAATTGGCCACTTTGACGTGCGATTCGTCAAGGAAAGGATATTCATGAAGACACTCAAGGACCTTGGAGATCTCAAGGGCAAGCGCGTTCTGGTTCGCGCTGATTTCAATGTTCCGCTGGACGGCACCACCATCACCGATGACGGTCGAATCAAGGCTGCTCTGCCGACCATCAAGACCCTGCGCGAAGAAGGCGCCAAGGTCATCCTCATGGCTCACCTTTGGCCGCCCGAAGGGCAAGGTCGTTCCTAGCTGAGCCTGGCCCCGGTTGCCGCCCGCCTCGGCGAGCTGCTCGGCGCCAACGTGCCGCTGGCCAAGGACACCTACGGCGAGGACGCTCAGGCCAAGGTCGCCGCCATGAACGATGGCGACGTTGTGCTGCTTGAGAACGTTCGTTTCAACCCGGAGGAGACCTCTAAGGACGTCGACGAACGCGCCGCTTACGCCAAGAAGATCGCCGCCCTCGGCGAGGCCTTCGTTTCCGATGGCTTCGGCGTGGTCCACCGCGCTCAGGGCTCCAACTACGACGTTGCCGCCGATCGCCGGCCGCCGCAGGCCTGCTGGTCGAGAAGGAAGTCAAGGCCTTGTCCAAGGCCACCGAGAACCCGGAGCGTCCGTTCACCGTGGTGCTTGGCGGCTCCAAGGTCTCCGACAAGATCGGCATCATCGAGAACCTGCTCGACAAGGCCAACCGTCTGGTCATCGGCGGTGGCATGGTGTTCACCTTCCTCAAGGCCAAGGGCTACGAGGTCGGCACCTCCCTGCTTGAAGAGGACCAGCTTGAGAAGGTCAAGGGCTACATCGAGACCGCCGAGAAGAACGGCGTTGAGCTCGTGCTGCCGACCGACGTCGTCGTGAACGCCGGCTTCCCGGCCGGTGACACCCGGTTGCTCCGGAAGTCGTTGCCGCCGACGCCATCCCGGCCGACAAGATGGGTCTGGACATCGGCCCGGAGTCCCAGAAGCTCTTCCACGACAAGATCGTCGACTCCAAGACCGTCGTGTGGAACGGCCCGATGGGCGTGTTCGAGGTTCCTGAGTTCGCCGCCGGCACCAAGGCCGTGGCCCCAGGGTCTGGTCGACGCCACCGCAGCCGGTGCGTTCACCATCGTCGGTGGCGGCGACTCCGCCTCCGCCGTGCGCAACCTCGGCTTCCCGGAGGACGGCTTCTCCCCACATCTCCACCGGTGGTGGCGCTTCCCTCGAGTTCCTCGAAGGCAAGGAGCCCCTGGCCTGAAGGTGCTTGAGTAATCCATTTTCTAGCTCCCTCCTTGAGGGGAGCTACGTTTTTTTTTTAGAAGGGAAACATATGGCGTCCAAACGCATTCCGTTGGTGGCCGGCAACTGGAAGATGAATTTCGACCATCTTGAAGCCACTTACTTCGTGCAGAAGCTGGTATGGCTGTTGCGTGACGCTCACTTCGACTTTAAACGCTGCGAAGTCGCGCTTTTCCCCTCGTTCACGTCATTGCGCAGCGTGCAGGTGCTGGTCGAAGCCGACAAGCTCCATGTCGCCTACGGCGCACAATCCGTTCCGTGACCACCCAAGGTGCCTTCACCGGCGATGTGTCCGCGGACATGAGCGGCCATCTTGGCTGCTCATACGTCATCGTCGGCCACTCCGAACGCCTCAAATACCATCCTGAAGATGACGCCAATATCGTCGATCAGGTACGTGCCGTGCTCGCCGCCGGCATGCAGCCGATTTTGTGCGTCGGCGAAAGCTTCGAGGAACGACGTCAAGGCATTGAACGCGATTTCGCCGTGGGCCAGGTACGAGACGTCACCCGCGATCTCAACGAAGAACAAGCCGCCAAACTCATCGTGGCCTACGAACCTGTCTGGGCCATTGGCACCGGCATGGTGGCCACTCCGCAATCCGCCCAGGATGCCGCAAACGCCATCCGCAACGATTTGAAGACCACTTTTGGCACGAAGGTATCCGATAGCGTACGTATCCTGTACGGCGGATCGGTCACCTCGAAAAATGCGGCGGAACTCATTTCCCAGCCCGACGTTGACGGCTTCCTGATCGGAGGGGCGGCCCTGGACGTTGAGGAACTCGCCAAAATCGCTCGACTGGCACTGAAATCCACGAAATCACGGAACTAATACCACGGTTTTCCCGTGTGTGCGCTATGCTGGTCAACAGTCCAATCAATCCGGAGGTACCCTGTGACCGCTCTTAAGATCACGCTGCAAGTCATCGTCGTGCTGCTCAGCTTCGTGCTGACCCTGCTCATCCTTATGCACAAGGGCAAGGGCGGCGGTTTGTCCGACATGTTCGGCGGCGGTCTGACCCAGAACGCCGGTACTTCCGGTGTCGCCGAAAAAGAACCTGAACCGTTGGACCGTTATCATCGCTCTGGTGTGGGTAGCCTTGATCATCGGCCTCGACATGATGACCAAGTTCAACCTCGGCTGATCGGCTTGCACGCCATATAGACTTGTCGCTCGCGACCCATGACCGTTACCGTCGGTCATGGGTCGTATGCGTTCTATCGAGTATTACGAAAGGACATCACCATGGTCACTATGAACCGCAACAAAGTCGTTATCGTCGGCACCGGCCGGGTCGGTGCCACCGCCGCCTTCGGCATCGTCACGCACGGCCTGTGCAATGAGCTTGTGCTCATCGACTGTTCCGCCGCCAAGGCCCTGGGGGGAGGCCCGCGACCTCGATGATGGCAGCGAATTCCAGGACCGCCACGTCAAGGTGCGCGCCGGCGACTACGCCGACTGCAAGGATGCGGACATCGTCGTCATCACCGTGGGCCGCAAGCCGCCGGCCAACTCCAACCGCATGGCCGAACTCGGCTTCACCGTGGGTCTTGTGGGCGAAGTGGTCGACAACGTCATGGCCTCCGGTTTTGACGGCGTGATCGTCATGGTCTCCAACCCGGTCGACGTGATGGCTTGGTATGCCTGGAAACGTTCCGGTCTGCCTCGCACCCAGGTGCTCGGTACCGGCACCGCGCTCGACACCTCGCGTCTCAAGACCATCATCGGCGAAGAGACCGGCCTTGACCCGCGCAACGTGGGCGGCTTCGTGATGGGCGAGCACGGCGACTCCCAGTTCACCGCATGGTCCACCGCTCGCTCGGCGGCAAGCCATTCGCCCGCTTCCTGGCCGACAACCAAGACCGTTTCGCCTCCGTGTCCACCACCGAAATCGAAGAGAAGACCCGCACCCGTGGCAATGAGATCGTCGCGGCCAAGGGCGGCACCAACTTCGGCATCGCCTCCACCGTGGCCGGCATCGTACAGACCATCCTGTGGGACGAACGCCGCATCGTGCCCGTCTCCACCCTGCTGGACGGCGAATACGGCGAACATGACGTGTTCCTCGGCGTCCCCACTGAACTGCGCGCCAATGGTGCCAACGAGATCGTCGAACTCGATCTGAGCGAGGACGAGCGGGCCAAACTGCACCATTCCGCCGAACTCGTGCGTGAACACTGTGAGGGGCTGCTGTGATTCTCGACGCCATCACGCCGAAACAACCCCGACTGCTGGTCGCCGACCTCGACGGCACGTTGCTGCACGACGCCGAGGTATTCGAGGACCGGTTCATTACCCAGCGCAGCATCGACACCATCAACCGCGCGCACGATGCCGGAATGCAATTCGCCATCGCCACCGCGCGGCCGGTGAGTACCGGTCTCCAGTTCGCCGAAAAACTGCCGGTGGACGCCGTAATCTATCTGAACGGCGCCCTCATCGATTTCGACCCGGCCCACTCCGACTTCGACCTGCTCACCTCAGGTGCCACGCCGGCCGATGAGAACCATTTGATCAAGATTGGCTTCTCCTCACGGCGTGCCTGCGAAGTCTGTCTGTTCCTGCTCGATCGCATGCCCGGCCTGAAGCTCGGCATCGTGATGAACGACGTGCGCTACACCAACTTCGATGTTCGCGTGTATTGGAAAACTCAGGCCTTCCAATACACGAACTTCCACGACGTGCCCGAAGGCGTGGCGGACAAAATCACCATCTTCCCCGAACCTGAACAGTGGAACGAGCTGCGTGCGCTGATTCCGCCGGACTTCGACATCTCCATCAGCGAAGGCGTGATGTGGATGCTCATGAACCCGCAGGCCAACAAGGAGCACGCGCTGCACCTGCTGTGCGAGCGACTGGACGTGCCGCTTGAACAGACAGCCGCCTTCGGCGACGACCTCATCGATATCAACATGATGAGCGAATCCGGCCGGGGCGTGGCCGTGGCCAACGCGAACCCCAAGGTGTTGTCCGTCGCCGACGAGATCTGCCCGTCCAACAACGAGGACGGCGTCGCCCAATGGATTGAAGCGCAGTTGGGTTGAACCGGTCGAGACTCTCGAGAACACGCCAAAATTGAACTTGTGTTGAACCGGGGGTATGCTTTGAACCGTTGTTCAAAAGATAAATTGAACTCCCGGTTGGAGGCATAAGGATATGAGCGTATCGGTGTTTGCGGAACGTCTGCGCAATGCGATGAACAGCAGGGGATTGAAGCAGGTCGATTTGGTGCACGCCGCCGAACATCGTGGCGTAAAGATGGGCAAGAGCCACATCAGCCAATATGTGGCCGGCAAGACCATGCCCCGCGAGGACGTGCTCGAATTCCTGGCCAGCGAACTGACGTCGACACGAATTGGCTGCGCGGCGAGGAATCCACCACGCAATTGAACTCGGACGCATCCAACAGCGTCACGGACGGCGAACACGCCGCCACACCGCTTGCCATGGGTGCCGCCAAGCCCCAGACGGACAGCGAGATTCCCGTGGGCCGCCGCCGCACCTTCGGCAAATCGCACAAGCTCGACAACGTGCTCTACGACGTGCGCGGCCCGGTCGCCGACGAGGCGATGCGCATGGAGGCCAACGGCACCCACATCCTGAAATTGAACATCGGCAACCCGGCACCCTTCGGCTTCCGCACGCCGGACGAAGTCGTCTACGACATGGCCCACCAGCTCACCGACACCGAAGGCTACTCGCCGTCCAAGGGCCTGTTCTCCGCGCGCAAGGCCATCATGCAGTACGCGCAGCTGAAGAACATCCCGAACGTCACCATCGACGACATCTACACCGGCAACGGCGTCAGCGAGCTCATCAACCTGTCCATGTCCGCGCTGCTCGACACCGGCGACGAAGTGCTCGTGCCCTCCCCGGACTACCCGCTGTGGACCGCCTGCGTGAACCTGGCCGGCGGCACCGCCGTGCACTACCTGTGCGACGAACAGTCCGAATGGTATCCGGACATCGACGACATCCGCTCCAAGATCACCAGCAACACCAAGGCGATTGTCATCATCAACCCGAACAACCCCACCGGCGCACTTTACCCAAAGGAAGTGCTCCAGCAGATCGTCGACATCGCGCGCGAGCACGACCTCATCATCTTCTCGGACGAAATCTACGATCGCCTCGTCATGGACGGCCTGCAGCACATCTCCATCGCCTCGATGGCGCCCGACGTGTTCTGCGTCACGTTCAGCGGCCTGTCGAAGTCGCACATGGTGGCGGGGTACCGCATCGGCTGGATGATCCTGTCCGGCAACAAGCGCATTGCCAAGGACTACATCGAGGGCCTCAACATGCTCGCCAACATGCGCATGTGTTCGAACGTGCCCGCCCAGTCCGTGGTGCAGACCGCGCTTGGCGGCCACCAGAGCGTCAACGACTACATCGTGCCGGGCGGCCGCGTGCACGACCAGCGCGACCTCGTCTACGACATGCTCAACCAGATTCCCGGCATCACCGCCGTCAAGCCGAAGGCCGCGTTCTACATCTTCCCGAAGATCGACGTCAAACGCTTCAACATCCACTCGGACGAGCAGTTCGCGCTCGACCTGCTGCATGACAAGCACATCCTCATCAGCCACGGCGGCGCGTTCAACTGGCATCGCCCCGACCACTTCCGCGTGGTGTACCTGCCGCGCATGGGCATGCTGCGCGAAACCATGGGGGAGATCTCCGACTTCTTCAGCTACTACTGGCAGAGCTGATCCTTGGCGCAAACGAACACGCTCGATTGTTTCGTGATATGAAGGAGATCTTATGCCGGTGGTGTCGCGTCGTGCGCAGGAAGCGCTGTATCCCAGCGATCGCGCGAACCGCGGCATGGTGGTCCGCGCTATGCCAAGGTGAAGGCGATGACGAAGGCCGTGGCGGACAGTGCGGTTGCCAGGAGCAGATAGCACACGGCGGCTGAATTTCGAGAGCCATCGGCATTGGCAGCGTTACCGCCGTTATTTGCGTTGCGTGCAGCCAACGTGATGGCCGTAATCGCCGAAAGCAGGGAGAACAATGGCAGCACGCACAACACGACGGTCAGCAGTCCCAAAGCTTCATGGCCGATGCAATAAGCGACAAGACCTGCATTGTCAGTTGCCGATAGCGCTGGGCAGAAATCGGTGTGTCTACCAGTGTTGTAGCTGTAGGTAAAGAACGTGATACCTGACCAGAACAGGGCAACGGGAACAGAGCAATTGCGTATGGCGGATGCGTTGATGCTGATGGTGTGGAACAGGTCGTGCAAGGAGGTAGCCCGTATACCACTGCGTTCTGGCGTGATTCGATTACTGTTGTTTTGCGAGTCGATGGTAAGAGAGGCGCATTGCACCAGCGCATATGCCGCAAGTCCAAGTCCGCAAGCGATGGTTTGCGCCGCCGCTGAAGTTGACCTCGTCGGATACTGAATATTCGGTGACGAATACCGGCATCACGCCAATCTGCCATACGAACAACAGTCGCGCGATTCGTATCCAACCGTTGCTCAGATATGAGGTGACTATGGCGTGCACCAGCCACGTCACCGCATACATCGCCCACAACGTTACAATCTTGGTATTCGCACTCAACACCAATATGATCGCAACAGCCACTGCCGCAATAAGAACACTAAACACCGAACAGAGCCGATGGCGCGAAAAAAGCCCTGTACTCCCGCAACAGTCAGACAGAGAATCGCGACAACACTCAGCGCAGTCACCGTCATAAACCACAGTGGTGAGGTGACGCAGGCTCCATAATCGTCAGTTGCTTGGCCCGAGAGATAGTAGGTCATTCTGCCAATCGCCGGACAATTCGGATGCAACATCATGCCGCCCCAAATGCGCTCATATAATGGCGCGAACGATACACCGGCACCACTGAGCGTCGCAACAACCGCCATCACCATGGCCGGAATCAGCCCAAGCTCGCGATTCCGGCCGGTTTCCGCTATCTGTCTATCACTGGTGTCCATGACTCACCCCACCTTATGCCGTTATCGCCGTAGTCGATGATGCTAGTATAACTATGGCAGATGGGCGGAGACCAGCGGCATACAGGAATTCTGTATGCCGCTTTTATAGGAGGGATACTGCGGCAGCCGCCATCACCGACCGACCGCCAGACTCCGGCACAGACCGGGAAGAACTACCGTCGCGGAGCATCGGCGATACCAATGGCAACACCGAGGATAGCCGGGACCACCCAGCCGAGCTGGTATTGCTGCAAAGGCAGCATAGCCAGCGCCGCGTCCAGCCAGCCGATGGAACCGCCGAAGACGGCGACCAAACTGGAGATGCAGGTGGCGAAGGATGCGATGCCCACCAGCAGCACGGTCCAGAAGTAGACGCGCGGGAATCGCGCGCCGAGCGACTTGTGGGTCAGCGTCAGCAGTACCAGCACGATGGCGATCGGATACAGTGCGGACAACACCGGCACGGAAACCTTGATGATCGCGCTTAGCCCGGCATTGGACACGATGAAACTGAACACGGTGAAGATGACCTGCCAGGTGCGGTAGCTCAACGTTCGGCCGGCGACGGTCCGGAACCGAGTATGGAAGTAGGTGGCGCAGGTGCCGATCAGTCCGGTGCATACGTTGAGGCAGGCGATGACGAACACGATGCCAAGGAACGCGGTACCGAACGTGCCGAACAGGGATGAGGTGAGGTTGGTGAGCACGGTCGCGCCCGTGTCTTTGGTGGGGTCGATGGTGACGATGGCTCCGGACACCACGCCCACGTAGCTCAGCGCGCCGTAGATCACGATCAGCAGTACGCCGGTGCCGAGCCCGGCATACGCGGTCTCCTTCTGCACTTGCGATTCGTCATCGACTTGTTGGGCGCGGATATTCGCGGAGATCACGATGCCGAAGTAGAGCGCGGCGAGCAGGTCCATGGTCTGGTAGCCGTCGAGGAAGCCGCGTGCGATCTGGTTTGTGGAGTAGTCGCCCATCGGGTTGGCCGGGATGCCGATGCCGTGGATCAGGCAGGCGATGAACAGGACAGCAATGAGCACCAGCAGCAACGGTCCCATGAATCGGCCGAGCACTTTGGAGAGTTTCTCGGGATGCTGGGCAAACAGGAACGCCAGCGTGAAGAACACGAGCGAGTAGATGAGTTGGGCCAGCCAGCCATAGGAGGACGGTACGAAAGGAGCCACCATCATTTCGAATGAGGTGGTCGCCGTACGCGGAATCGCAAAGCACGGGCCGATGGTGAGCATGATCGCCACGCCGAGGAACAAGGCGAATTTGGGGGAGACCCGGCTGGCGAGTTTGTCGAAACCGCCGGCGAAGGTGACCGCCAGCACGCCGAGAATCGGCAGGCCGACTGCGGAGACGATGAAACCGATGGCCGCCGGTATGGTCGCGGAACCGGCCTGCGCGCCGACGAACGGCGGAAAAATCAGATTGCCCGCTCCGAAGAACATCGAAAAGAAGGTGAAGGTCATCACCAACCGCTGGCGTGCGACAAGTTTGTTCATTACGATTCGGCCTTTCTCTCATATGCTCGTACCACTGTAGCAACAAACGAAAGAAGCCCCGACCGTTGGGGTCGGGGCTTCTGTGAGCTAATCAACTGGTGCGCTAAACACGCATCAGTCGTCAAATCTCAGGCGTTCACGCGGTCGATGCCGGACTGGACGTCAGACAGCACGGAATCCCAGGACTTGATGAAGGCAGCGACACCGTCGGCCTCCAGCTTGTCGGTGACGTCCTTGAGGTTGATGCCGAGCTCAGCCAGCTTGTTGATGATGGCGTGGGACTCTTCGTAGGTGCCCTCGATGGACGGAGCGCCGTTGCCGTGGTCGGCCAGAGCGTTCAGGGGTCTTCTCCGGCATGGTGTTGACGATGTGCTTGGCAACGAGCTCGTCAACGTACTTGCAGTCGGAGTAGGCGGCGTTCTTGGTGCCGGTGGAAGCCCACAGCGGACGCTGAACCTTTGGCGCCCTTGGCAGCCAGGTCGGCCCAACGCGGATCCTCGGCGAACTTCTTCTCGAAGAGTTCGTAAGCCAGGCGAGCGTTGGCCACAGCGGCCTTGCCCCCTCCAGAGCCTTGGCCTCGTCGGAGCCGTTGGCTTCCAGCAGCTTGTCGACAGCGGTGTCCACGCGGGACACGAAGAAGGAAGCGACGGAGCCGATGTGCTTCAGGTCGTGGCCGTTGGCGGCAGCCTGAGCGATGCCCTCGATGTAAGCGTCGATGACCTGCTCGTAGCGCTCGAGCGAGAAGATCAGGGGTGACGTTCACGGAGATACCCTTGGCCAGGGTGGCGGTGATGGCCGGCAGGCCTTCGAGGGTTGCCGGAATCTTGATCATGGCGTTCGGGCGGTTGACCTTCTCCCAGAGTTCCACAGCCTGCTTGGCGGTGTTCTCGGTGTCGTGGGCCAGACGCGGGTCGACCTCGATGGAGACGCGCGGCCGTCGACGAAGTCGGTAGCCTCAGCGATCTCGCGGAAGATGTCGGTGGCGTTGCGCACGTCGGTGGTGGTGAGCTCGCGGACAGCGGTCTCAACGTCAACCTTGGCGAGCTCCTTGAGCTGAGCGTCGTACGGGCCGACCTGGCTCAGGGCCTTCTGGAAGATGGACGGGTTGGTGGTCACACCGACGACGTTCTTGTTGGCGATGAGGTCCTGCAGGAGCCGGACTCGATGCGGAGCGGGACAGGTCGTCCAGCCAGATGGAAACGCCGTTGTCAGACGCGGCTTCGACTTCGGCGATGGAGGCCTTGGCGGCTTCCACCACGTGCTCGGCGGTGATGCCGAGGTCGATCATTTCTGAGCGCCGTCGCCCTGCAGGCCGAACTGCTCGATGGAGACGGGCTTGCCGTAGGAGCCGAGGTACTTGTACCACGGCATGGCAACGCCGGCCTCGACGGAGACACGAGCCTTGACAGCGGCCGGAAGCACGGCCTCCTTGTACTCGGCGTCCTGCTCCTCGAACCATTCCATGGACGGCACGGACACGACGCGAGCCTTGACGCCCTCGCCGGCCAGGGTCTTGGCGGCAGCCACAGCCCACTGGACCTCGGAACCGGAAGCCATGAGGATGACGTCCGGAGTGCCCTCGGTGTCGACCAGAACGTAAGCGCCCTTCTTGACACCGTCCTTGGCCTTGGCGGCGGTCTCGGCAAGAACCGGGACACCCTGACGGGTCAGAACCATGGCACCAGGCAGGGTGTTCTTCTTCTCGAAGAAGTAACGGTAAGCCTCGGCGGTCTCTCGAAGGCGTCGGCCGGGCGAATGACCTCAAGCTGAGGAATCGCGCGGAAGGAAGCAAAGGTGCTCAACCGGCTGGTGGGTCGGGCCATCCTCGCCGACGGCGACGGAGTCGTGGGACCAGATGTACAGGTTCGGAATCTCCATGAGGGCGGCCAGACGAACGGCGGAACGCTCGTAGTCGGAGAACATGAAGAAGGTGCCGCCGAACGGACGGGTTGTGGGAGCCCAGCAGGATGCCGTTGGTGATGCAGCCCATGGTGAACTCGCGCACGCCGAAGTGCAGCTGGCGACCGAACTCGTTGCAGTTCGGCCACTGCTTGGTGGCGCACTCGGCCGGGGCGAAGGTGGCAGCGCCCTTGAGATCGGTCTTGTTGGAGCCACCGAGGTCGGCGGAGCCCCCAGAGTTCCGGCATGACAGCGGCGATGGCGTTGAGCACGGAGCCGGAGGCGCCACGAGTGGCGACACCCTTGCCGACTTCGAAGGTGGCCTCAAGGTCGTCAAGAGCCTTGTCGAAGCCTTCCGGCAGTTCACCGGCCTTCAGACGGTCGTACAGGGGCAGCCCTGTCCGGGTTGGCCTTGCGCCAAGCGTCGAACTTCTCGTCCCAGGCCTTGTGGGCCTCCAGGCCGCGATCGGCGACCTTGCGGGCGTGGGCCAGGGCTTCTTCGTCGACGTGGAAGGACTCCTCCGGATCGTAGCCGAGGAGTTTCTTGAGGCCGGCGACGGCCTCGGCGCCCAGCTTGGAGCCGTGGGAGGACGGGTCGTTGGTCTTGCCCGGGTCGGCCAGGCGATCGGGAGTGGACCTTGATGAGCTTCGGCTGGTCCGGGCGGCGGCTTCGGCCTTGGCGATGACGTCGGCCAGACCCTCGATGTCCTCCTTGTAGGAGCCGTCGGGCTGGATGAAGCTGAACTCGTCGGTGTACCAGCCGTAGGCCTGGAAGCGCTTGAGCACGTCCTCGGCCAGCACCAGGTTGGTGTCGCCTTCGATCTGGATGCGGTTGGCGTCGAAGATCACGGTCAGGTTGCCGAGCTTCTGGTTGGCGGCCAGGGAAGCGGCCTCGCCGGAGATGCCCTCCTCGATGTCGCCCTCACCGCAGATGGCCCAGATCTTGTGGTAGAACGGGGAATCTTCCTTCGGGGTCTCCGGGTCAAGCAGACCGCGCTGGAAACGCTCGCCGTAGAGGCAAAGCCGATGGCGGAGGCGAAGCCCTGGCCCAGAGGGGCCGGTGGTCATTTCGATGCCCGGGGTCAGGCCGTACTCCGGGTGGCCCAGGGGTGCGGGTGGCAGCGCCGCCACGGAAGTTCTTAAGGTCGTCCAGGGTCACGCCGTAGCCGGAGAAGTACAGCTGGACGTACTGGGTGAGGAGGCATGGCCACCGGAAAGGATGAAGCGATCTCGGCCTTCCAAGTTGGGATCATTTCGGATCGTGCTTGATGAAGTGCTGGTACAGCGTGTAGGCGACGGGCGCCAGGGGAGATGGGGGAGCCGG
>VOFF01000798.1_pt1 | contig 42001 bp, 46 predicted proteins | sample 5384061 | NCBI WGS metagenome assembly VOFF01 (sample SAMN12384725, study PRJNA508395) | human gut metagenome | isolation source: healthy gut E | host: Homo sapiens | reverse complement strand
GCAAATTTCGCCTGACGTTGGGCGTTAATACTGTTGACGGCTACCGCGATACAGTGGAGGACGGCATCGCTATGGTCAAGAACTACATTCAAAGCCTTGCCAAAGACGAGACGAGCAAAGCTCTTGTAAATGCCGTGTTGCGCCTGCTTTCCCGTGACGGTCAGGGTAACATCAAGGCCAGCCGCGTGTTGCAGCTTCGCAAAATGGCCGCAGAAACGGGCGACGAGCGTTTCATTGAGGGCGTGCAAATCATCGAGGAGAGCTACCAGCCTGCCCCAACGAAAAAGTACATCCGTGCCGAGTACAAGAACGACAAAGGCGCATGGGTGAACATCCCTCTAGGCATGACTGACGTAGAATAAAAAAGCCGCGCCGACTTCATCTGCTAAACACAGCGAGCCAGCGCAGGAGCCTTGATGCAAAAGGGCTTTTGCAAAGGTAGCAATTTTAAGCAGATGGAGAAAAAAAAAGCACCACGAAAGTACTATAGAACGCGTAAGGATGGTTAGAGCCATTACGGCGCAGTACTATGAAAGCGGCAATCAGGCGCGGTGTTACAAAGGCTGTATGGCGGCAGCATATTTTCCCGAAATTCAAAATCTGCTACCGCACCTACTTGAACTATTTAGGTATGCCGACCACAATACCGTCTTTCCAATCATCACAACTGTCTCTTTTTGACGTAAAGAATGAAAGCCCCGCATGACAATTGCGAGGCTTTCTGTTTTGTAAATCGTCTTTAAATAGTTAAGTTTGTGACAATAAATAATACAATACACTATGAAGATTTTTGCTATAAGTTGCCTCATTTCTTTGTGTCTCTATCCAATTGTGTACTGCGCAAGAGTTGGATAGTTATTTTATGTGCCACACAAAAGAGGATGTAGTGGTGATGTTAGATAGCTTATTGTCGAAAGGAACTCGTCATTACGAATTGAAAGATATTCGTAAGCAAAATAACGATCATACTATAATTTACTCGTATAAAGGGTTTAAGCAGGGGGATGCAGACAGTGTCAAATTAGTGGCGGTCGTAAATTTTTTCATGCAGGACGCCAATCCTGCATTGGAAATAGAGGGAATGCCGGTGTATGTGGTAGATGACATTTATGGCGTATATCTGGATTTGTTCCCGATTTATCAACTTGCCGATACTGAAGCTACAATAGAGGAAACTTCGAAATATGGCGCAGACAAACGTGTGACAAATTCCAGCAGAACTGTGTATTATAGTCTAAGGCAACGTAGCGGGAAAAACGAATGGCATTTCCGACGTTTTTAACAGTATTCCTCAGCAGCGCACATTTAAAGAAGCAATTTGCGCCGGTGTCGTTTGAGTAGCAGCTGTAATGTCCTGCACACTGGTAACGTACCGCTCTACGCTCTCCATCAGTTCGGCATGGTCATGGTTGGTGGCCGAGGTCGTCAGCTGGAAGCCTGCGAAGTTCTCGCCGCGCAGTCCCTGCATGGCAGCGTTCATTCTGTCTATTAGGTCGAGGAACTCCAGTGCATCAGGCATCTTCGGATCGGCATGCCCGTGAGTGACAACGGCGCGCGTCACCAGATGCAGACGCACGGCGACATCCCCGCGACGGCAACCGTTGTTCTGTTGCCGCCATTCGATTTGCTCGAACTCTACGAACACGGCAGGTAATGGCCATACCGCACCGCCGCTCAGTGTGGCGACGTTGTTGTTCCACAGATCGATGAACTGAATATCCGGTACGCGCTCTGCGAGCCTCGTACAGATGGCTTGGAAAAATCTGTTTCCTCATTTCTTGATGAATTTAACAAGTTGCCTATCAAAGTTTGAGACGTTATCCGCAATTACCCCCCTTGATAATCTCCTGCGTCCGTTTGCCGTCGCCTACGAACTGGCGTTGCGGCATGGTGAATTTACGCGAGTGCGCACGAACAGTGTACTGCTTGCCCTTGCGGCTGGTGCGGGTATGCTGGCGCACATGTTTTTGTTCCCGTGCCGCCTTCGTTGTGGATAGCCGCGTAAGTTACGGCAGATGAAAACGCACGCCGTTTACTTTTACCTCGGCCTTTACACTGCGCCGCATTGTCCCAGTCACCATCAGCAGCGAGCCTTTGGCGTCCGGATTTGCGCGACGTTTCCATTTTTTTCGTGAAAAAGGCTTTGCGATCGAAATTTTATCGAACTCGTCGGCCAGCTCCGTGCGCATATCTTTCAGAATATTGCGTTTTAGTTGTTCGCCGTCCATCATTTATGTCTGTTTTATAGTTAAGCGAAAAATAATGCGTATATTTGCCAATATGAAGAATGTTCCGCAAATAGTCAAAGATGCTGCTCATGATTTGATCATCATGTACGGCGATACAATCGACTACCTCGGCAAGTACGAGGGGCGGATGCTTATATGTACCATTTTCCAGAAGACAGTTGCACCGGTTATCCGTTTGTTTATCTTGTAAAAGACGGGAAAGTTGACATAGTAACAGAAAGTCCTGCATTGTATATTATCGACTTATTTGTTAAAGATGTCGATGAATCCGACGTTGAATAACTTGTTGTCAATTCGCATTATCCCACGGCACATATGATTTTTAGTTGCCCCCTCGTTTGCAAGATATTCGAGGTTCTTCCATTCGTAACCTGACCCCTCGGAATTGTCCGCCTGCGGTTCGATGTACCGCAATGTGCCATCGGCAAATCGTTGTAATATGGTAGCGTGTCCGCCGCCGCCTTTCCATCCGATTGACAATTCATATACGCCGACTTCCTTGCATACTTCATCAAAGAACTGCAAATACCGTTTGGGCGTTACTTTCTGGTAGCCTTTCTCCGCCAGCCATCCGTTCAGGCTGGTATGTTGCGCGGGCGTTCCGTCTGTATTTTTTCCATACTTCCCAACATTGCATACCGCGACTCAGGTATTCCAATTTTGAGCCGTGTGTGTTAGGTTTTGCTGTTACATTGAATCCCATCAAACGCAACGCATAGGCAGGTGCGCATGTCTGACAGTTTATGCCGTTAGGCTCATCCCTTTTCCTATCGTATGCGGGATTGAGTTTGTAACGTGCATATTTGTCCCTATATATGCCTGTTTCATCAAGAAGGTATTTAGGTACATAGTCTGGATTCGCGTTTTGTTTGTCGGCTTCCTCTATTGTCATGGGCTTTCCAACCGTGATGCCCAAAGCCTGCTCCAACACGTAATTGTTTGCGGCGATAGCATCTTTTTCCATGTCTGTGAGGGTATCAGGCAACTGCTCCCGCAATGTTCCGATGCGTTTCTCCCTGATAGCTTCCTGAGTCACCTGTTCGATGACCTGCTTTGCCTCCTTGCTGGCCTTGTAATAAGGGTGCTTCGGGGGAATAGTTGCAGCGATTTGCCCGCATTATATCGGAAAATCGCCCGTTTTGCTCCCTCGGTGCATTCATTTCCGCGCTGCATAGCCAGTTCGGGGTCGGACGGCGTGTATTTATTTTTGCGCACCTGTACCGCCGTACAGCGGCAGTTCCAGCCGTTCGGCGGCAAAAACAATTCCCAGAACGGATCGGACGGCGGCAGTGTCGTACCGTTGAGCGCGGCGTGTTCCTCGCGTACCTTATCGTCGCCGGCGGTGCGGTACTGCAGATAATAACGGTCGCCGTCCTGCTCGAAGTCGTGCCATTTTGCCGCCATCTGCGCCGCCCCGACAGCATGATTGTATTCCGCGTACAGGTAGTTGTGGTTGTACTGCGCGTTTATCTTCTTTACGTCCGTCAGGAAGTCGTTGAACGGCTTAATGTCGCCCTTTTCCGTCAGCATCGACAGCCCCACTTCGCGCAAGGCGTGGAACGTCTTGAAGCCAGAAAAGACAAAGGCGTTGTTTTCGAGAGCGTAGCGGAGTGTTTCAGGTACTTCATGCGGCAGGCCGTTGCCGATGGCCGTTTCAAGCACACGCACAGTTTCTTCGATGATAGCCTGCGCTTCGGGGGTTGTCAGCTGCGCGAGGTCGAAGCCTCCGTTTTCATAGATGAGTTTTGCCGCATCCTCCATCCTCGTATCATCGAACGCGAACTGCGTCTCGTCTTTCGCCAGCGTCAGCAGGTCATGCCCGTATAGCGAGCACAATGCGTTGTTGAATGCCTTGTAGTCACTTCGCAGCCCCACTTTCTCGGTGGGGCTTACTCGAAAAAAGCGTCAGGCTGTGTTTTTGGGTTGGCGCACGCCCGTTATGGGGATATTGTAGTTATCGATGAAATACTGCGGGTCTATCTCGTAGTATTCCAACAGCAGGCGTTCTTCCTCGCGTCGTTCAGCAGGGCTGAACGATGCCGCATCATCCCATTGAAATGAAAGCCCCTGCACGGGGAAACCGTGCCGCGCCATGAGTGGCAGCAGCTTATCGTTTACGACATTCGCCACCATCTTTGCATCGGCCTTGATGACATCCTCGAAAATTTCGAGGTGCGTTTCCGACTGCGAAAGGGACGACCCGCTGTCAATGGTCATTGTCTGCATCAGTACGCCTTTCGACAGTTCGCTGTTGCATCTGTCCACGCGCCTGTCGTAGACGTTGTAAGCATCGCCGCGACTGCTTTCCTTGATTTCGATTTCCGTTCCTTCGGGGAATAATGCCCAGAACGCCGCGCCCATCTTATCGAGCGACCCTTCTATGCGTCGGCGTTCAGCTTCATCGGTTGTATTGGTACGCGCCACGCGCATGGGCGCGCCGAATATCTCTCCGAACATGTCCCAAAACGCGAGCATGTTTTTCTTGCTTATGCAGGACGGCGCGCATTTTAGTAGTAGCCCCAAGTCTTTGGGCGTACCCACTTCGATACACCACAGGGCGAAATCGCCCTCGCGATACGGTATTCCCGTGCGCCAGTCCGCGGCAGGTTCGGGCGTGATAACGCCGTATTCAGGGCATACATGCTTGCGCGGTACGAGTTCCATGCCCTCGAAACGCATTCCGTTTTCATCCGACACAATGTCGCCCAGCTGTATGAGGCTGTGCCCCCAGAAGCGACTGTCCAGCACAAGGTCGCAGAAGTTATTGAACCACTCTTTTTTGCAGCAATTTGGTACCCTCCGGATTCTCTTTTTGCCGTCTTTGCCCACCAGCCGGAAATCCTTTTGCAGTGTCTTTCCTTTTCGTTGACCGATACAACCCGTCAGGTGCAAATCTACGAGGCAGTCGGTATAGATGTCGTACAGGCGTGCACGGTTGGGGTTGTCTATGCTAATGGCGGCCTGCCATGCCTGCCGCCATGTCGCAATATCTTTCTTTGTCAGGCTGTCGGTCTGCTGCATGAGCTGTGCGGTAAGTTTAAGTCCCTGCCTGCTTTTGGCAAAGCGCACGAGCCTGTCCACTTCCGCATCGGTATAGCTGCGGCGGGCGAAAGTCTGCTTTTAAGTTGTTGATAAAATCCATTTAACTGCTGTTTGAATACCGTTTAATAATCGTATCTGTTAGGCGGCATCGAGCCGTAACGGACGGGGTTGTGAGCATCCGTTTCCCCGTCGCCGTCCGTATAAGTCGGCAGGTCGGGCGATGCTTTGGAATTCTGCACGTCGCGCAGCCATTTCACTGAATCGTTGTAGAGGCATTCTCGACGTTCGTGTCCCATGTTCTGTGGTAGGCGGTGAATCATCAGCCACAGCGTGATGTTCACCATGCACTGCACGAGCATGGCATTGCGTGCCTCTCCCTCCGCAGCGTAAGTATCCGTTAATCCCCACCTTGTGCATGATTTTTGAGGATTCTACCTTTGCCTTTAGATCGGGAGATAAACACCGGTCGAGAAGGATTTATGGAAAATAAGAAATACGACCGCTTGACGAAGTGTCTGGTTTATCCGTTGATAGAGAAGTATTACCGGAGCGGTGATTTGCCGAGTGTATTTTTACAAGCGTGAGGGTTTGAGCGAAAGCCAGTTTTATACGTGGCGTCAGCGCTATTTGCGGGATCACCCTGCGGTAGCGAAGAAATTGGGCATAGAAGTCAAGCAGGGAGGTAACGGCTCAAGGCGGGCTTCAAAAAATCAAGGATCTACGCCATCCATACTCGATGGTAAAGAGGGTTTCGTTCGGGTAACGGTTCCGGCGGTGGCCGCTCCGCGTCCTTCCGCAAGCGATGCTTCGGATTATGAGTTGTGTTATCCGAACGGAGTTCGTCTTCGTCGGCCTGCGGGCATCGCGGCCTCCGAGCTCGGCATCCTGATCAAGATGTATTAGTTTTTAGGGGGGTATGTTCTCTTTGGGGGATTCGGAGGCCTATTACTTGAGCCGTACACCTACGGATATGCGCAAAGGCTTCGATTCGCTGTGCGGCGAGGTTCGTCGGGGTATGGGTCGCAATCCGCTGGGCGGTGAGGTATTCATCTTCTACAATACGAACCGCACACGGTTGAAGCTGCTCCACTGGGAACGCGGAGGCTTCGTGATCTATCACAAGCGCTTCGAGCGCGGTATTCTCACGCTTCCGTACCTGAACGAGGGCACGGGTGGTTATCCGATAACGTGGCGGGAACTGGTTATGATGATCGAAGGCGTTGAACTGACACGCCTCCGCTCTCGCAAACGCTATGATATTTCTCTGAAAAACAGCGCAAACAACACTCGGATTTCTTTGTAAAGTCCTCGGTTTTTCGTACCTTTGATGTATGGAAAACATCCATACGACAGACTCTTATATCGCCGTTTTGGAACATCGTCTGGCGGCGCTGACCGCCGAGCGAGATAGATTTCGGGCTGAGGCTATTTGTTTGTCGGAAGAGCTGCAGGGCTTGCAGACCCTGTCCGAGCGGTTGTCGTCGGGCAGGACAATCTTCGAGGCGTGGTGGAGAAGATGCAGCGTGAGTTACGCGAGCTTCGCAGGATGTTGTTCGGCCGCAAGTCGGAGCGTTTCATTCCTTCGGATCCGTCCCAACTCAAACTGGACTTCGAAGGCGCCGCTCAATTGCAGCAAGAACGTGAGTATGCCGCCCAGCAGGAGTCCGCCTCGATATCCCGCAATAAACCGGCGTCACGCACCGCGAAATCCACAGAGGATCGTCAGCGGCGTATCTTTTCGGAGCATTTAGAGCGTCGGGACGAGTTCATCGAACCCAATGAGATTCCTGCCGGAAGCAAACGCATCGGGGAGGAAATTACCGAACTGCTGGAATACAAGCCCGGAGAGCTCTATATCCGCCGTTTGATACGTCCCAAGTATGCCTTGCTCGGCGGCGAGGGGGTCATCATCGGGCAGCTTCCGTCGCTTCCGCTTCCCAAGAGCAATGCCCGCTGCACCGTCAGATAGCAATCTTCGCCCGCGGAAGCGTGCACCTGAAAGCCTCCACGGTGTGTGATTGGGTGCAGGGCGCAGCAGAATTGCTCGAACCGCTTTACATGTGTCTGCGCAAGCGGGTATTGGGCTGCGATTATATTCAGGTCGATGAGAGCATCATTCCGGTTCTGGATAAGGACAAGCCGGGAGCTACGCGTAAAGGTTATCATTGGGTGGTGCGCTCACCGGAACACCGTTCGTTATTCTTTCATTACGACAAAGGCTCCCGTGCGCAATATGTGGCCGTAGAGCTTCTGAAGGATTTCCGGGGTGCCGTGCAGAGCGACGGCTACGGAGCCTACGACATCTACGAGAACAAGCAGGGGGTGCTGCTGCTGGGCTGCTGGGCCCATGTAAGACGCAAGTTCGAGCATGCACTGGCCGAAGACCCCGAGCGTGCGGAATATGCCCTGCGTGTAATAGGACAACTATATGCCCTCGAGCGGCAAATGAAAGAATTGGAACTGCCGCCGGATGAGGTCAGAGCTTTACGCGAGAAAGAGGCCTATCCGATTATTCGGGAGTTCGAAAAATGGCTCGAACGAGAGACGTCATCGACCATGCCGCAGTCTTCCATCGGAAAGGCTGTGCGCTATGCCTATGCGTTGTATCCGCGCATGGCACGTTATGTCACGGACGGCAGATACCGTATCGACAACAACGGAGCGGAGAATGCCGTGCGGCCGCTGGCATTGGGGCGCAAGAACTACCTTTTCTGCCGCAACCACGAGGCGGCATACCATGCGGCCATCGTCTATTCGCTGTTGGGAACATGCCGCTTGTGGGACATAAATCCGGTAAGATGGCTTACCGATGTATTCTCCCGCATTCAGGACTGCTCCGTAAAACATCTGGAGGAACTCCTGCCTCACATGTGGACACCGCAGGAGCAGAAAGTCCGTTCCTGAGATTCAATATCCCGAAAGGAAGTGAAAAAAAAAATCGGGGGGGGCATGGCCGGAAACGATATATCCCGATTCGAACCGGCCATAGCCCGCAGAACAGACCTCTTGCGTCTGCCCCCCTCCTGCAATGAGTCGCGTCACTCTTCCCCTATAAAGGGAATTTTCATAAATGGGTGCAGGTTCTCGTACGGCAACTCCGGCCTATGCCCCGTATGGCGGTATTCATAACAAGCGAGATTGAATATGTAATCCCGCAACTTGGAACGCGTGGCACAGCGCGAGCAACGATAACCTCGCGGCAGACGATGCCACAAGCGGAAATGGCACAAGTCCGAACTGCTCGATTCCAGGTAAATGACACCGGAGGCCTCTTTGTCGAAAATACCGAACAGACTGCCGGATGAGGGGTATGGACGCTCCGTTCGGCAAAAAACAAATATAGATCCCCGGCCCGATAGTGAGACGCCTGTAAAAATTGAAACGAAGAATCGCTCGTGCTGAGACTTGTTCTGTGGGTACGTTTGTTGCTCATTTCCGGCATATCGTTTGAAGATGTACGTTCAAGGATATGCACGGTATCTTGACTGTCGGGCACGGCTTACCACAGCTCGATACAACTAAGCCAAGAACCGTGCATTCCGATTCTCGGCCGTTTATCTGTATCTATAAATGTGGTAATTCTGCCCGGATAAACAGCAACAAATACTCTTCCTGAGTATTCGCTATTTCAAAAATAGCTACTCTTATCAATTTCTCCAAATTTTATCCCATATATTTTCGAATACCTCTAAAAAATATGTAGTAAAACGGATACTTACTCCGCAGCGAAAGCCTGCTGCATGTCGTACCGGTGTCGGGTGTAGCTGCATATCTGTTCCATTGCCGCCCGTTCCGCCGTGAGGCGTTCGGCCTCAGCAGCAGCGCATACCTGCTCGAACTCGAAGCTGTCGCATACGCTTTTGTAGTCGTCGATTGTCAGGAACATGGCATCTGTTTTTTTGAGTTGTCGGGAATGGCGACGTACAGTGCACATTTTTCGGTCTTTTCGGCTGTAAACCCCTTTGCGAAACGGTGCTGCCGTATCAGCTTTTTAATGCCCTGCATGGAAACCACGACAGGCTTTCCGCCGAACACCAGCACGAGGAACTTTTTACCGTACAGCGTTGCGTCGTGTTGTGCCTTTTTTCTTGGCTCTTTGAGCCTCCAGTCGAAAACAAGGGCTTTGAAATACTTTCTTACCATGATACATTTTTTGCGTTGTTCCGCCTGCCGAACGACGGAGTAAATCTACTTATGCGGGTGTCGCGTTGCAGGAACCATATCGCGCCCTCGTCGGCATCGGGCGCGTCATCGTGGCCGCGCATTCCCTTTTTCAAATGCAAGTGTCTGTTCTATTCCCGCCTGCATGTCGGGGTCATCCTTTTCCGCCTCGTTGTAGGTGACGAAACCGCGCTCCCACAGCGGGCTAATAGCCTCGATGCGCTGGAATTTTTCGGGCTTTTTGCGTTTATCCGCACTGATTGGCAGCTGGTAGCCCCGCAGTTCACCCTCGCGCCGGAACTCATCGAGGATGGTATCCTGCATGAAATTGGCCTCCATGTACCACTTTATGGCTATGCCCTGCCGGATACTCCATTCGTACAGATCATAGAGCCAGCGTACCATTTCGGCCACGCTGCACTGGCGGACGAACGCCTTGATGTGCCAAAGCTGTGAACCTGCCTTTCCCCATAGCTTCGCGGCCTTGTAGTCGTTTTTTGTCGTTCCCTTGAACGAGGGGTCGATGTAGAGTACCAGTTCGTCGAACTTTTTAAGGTCGGGCAGCCTGCCCCATTTTATCCAGTCGTTGCGGAATACCGCGCCCCTCGGTGATGGGGTTGTTCATGTACTCTTTCTGAAACGAGCGGTAGCCTTGGAATCTCTCGATAGCTTTCACCTCCTCCGCCGTCCACTTGGCCGCCCATGATACATTGCCGTTCTTGTCCCAGATGTTCACCTGTGATACGTGCACCTCGTCGATAGCGCAGAAGTTCGCCAGCACGCTGTTCTTTGAAATGAGGTTGCCCACCATGATAAAGCGTCCGCGCCCGCCGTCCAATGCGCCGAACAGAGCCTCTTTCACCCAATTCGTAAGACGTGTGACGCGTGCGGGACTTTCGCAGAGTTCGTCATCGTCGAGGTCGTCGATTACGATATAGTCTGGGCGGTGTGAGCGGTAGCGCAGACCGCGTGGCGACTGCCCGCGGCCACGGGCAAAGAATGCCACGCCATCCTTTGTCACGAACTCGCCTTCTTCCCACGATCCGTTGTTGTACTGCTGCCCGAAGTCATGAATGTACCGCTGGTTGTATTGCAGTTCGGCCTGTATATCGGCCAGCAGGGTGCAGGCGTTTTCCTCACTCTTTCCGACCAGAACCATGACGTTAATCTGTCGTATTTCCTGACATTTGAGCCACAGCGGTATGAAAATATCCAGATGGGTGGACTTGGCCGCACCGCGATGCCACTTGAACGCCGCTTTCAGGTTGCGTTCGTTCAGCACCTTGTTCGCTGCCTTGATGTGGAACGGCGCGCAGGGCGTTTGCTTTCCCGTTTCGGGATTGACAGTGTAGTGCGGGAAATAATACTCTACGAAAGCGGCATAATCGGCACGCACACGCTTGATGCGCGCAAGCCTTTCGCGTACCGTTTCCGCAGTGTTCACAACCGTGGCCTGCTGCACTGTCTCGCAGTGTTTCTGCCACCTTTCTACCGCTTCCTTTAATTCCGCTTTCGATGCCATAAGCTACTGGTTGAATTTGTTTTGCAACAATTCATTAATATACAAGTCGTGATACTTGTTGATGGTCTTGAGCAGTTCTGGCGTAATCTCGTCGTCGAACGACATGCGGAACTGCATCCACTTGCTGAAAGCCATGAACACCTCTATCACGTCCACGATAGAGGCTTTTTTGTCGAGGCGTTCGATGGTGGTCGATAGCTTTGCCAGCTTGTCGCCCAACCCCGCCATCGCTTCTGGGTCGTCGCTTTCATTCACCTGTTCGATGAGTTTGTCAATAGTATGCAGCAGTTTGTTCACCAGTTCTGGGCGTGTGATGTTCGCCGCCGCACGCTGTTCCTGCCAGCCGTTTTCGGCCACCCATTTATTGATCGTCACGGCGGAAACGCCGACCTTTTCAGCAATCACCTTTTGCGTTTCACCCTGCATGAAAAGCAGGCGTGCATACTCTCTCTTTTCTTCGAATTCTTTCTTTGTTGCCATTCGACTTATGTTACACATTACCCACTCCGTGGTATTTCCATGGTACAAAAGTGCTGTAATAATAGAGCTGTAAGAAAAAAGATATGCAAAGTTTTACACTCTTTTTTGCGGGCGTGTCAGGATAGACGCAATTTTGCCATGTCAAACATCGCGGGGTAGAGCAACGGTCAGCTCGCAAGGTTCATTCCCTTGAGGTCGCGGGTTCGAGTCCCGCCCCCGCTACAAAGGTTTTAGGTTAGACGATTGTTTTCAGCTGCGGGCAGGTATAGGGTACGCCGACCCCTGCCCGCCATTTTTAAGGCCAATGGCAAAAGAAGTAATTATAAGTACGAGCGGCTTGAACTGTTACGGAGGCCGTGTGCTGACATCGGGCATCGACCTGACGCAATTTCTGAAAAACCCGATACTGCTGTGGATGCACCGCCGCAGTTTCGACCGTGATGCAATGCCCATCGGTCGTATCGACAACCTGCGCATCGATGGCGACCGACTTATCGGTACTCCAGTTTTCGACCAGAACGACGAGTTCGCAAAGAAGATAGAGAGCAAGTGGGAGAACGGTTTCCTGCGTATGGCATCGGCTGGTATTGAAATTATTGAAACCAGCGATGCGCCTGAATATTTGCTGCAAGGTCAGACGCGGCGCACCATCACACGCTGTCGGCTGGAAGAAGTCAGCATCGTGGATATCGGGGGAAATAACGACGCCCTGCAACTGTACGATACCAGCGGCAAGGTTCTGAAACTTTCCGCGGGGGAGGACAACGATGTGCTGCCCCTGCTTGCGCTGAATAGGAAAACCGCTCCCGCGGGAACTGCCCCCGACGGCGACGCAGATAATCAAAACAACAAATCAACTCAAAGGATGAACAGAGAATTTTTACAGTTGCTTGGTCTGCCTGATACGGCTACCGAGCAGGAGGCAATAGGTGCACTCCGCCTACTGAAAGACAAGGGCGACAAAGCGGAAAGCCTGACACTGGCCAGCATCACCGCGGTTGTGGACAGCGCAATTGCCGAGAAACGCATCACGGGTGACAAAAAGGAGCATTTCGTGAATATCGGCAAGATGGCAGGTATCGATGCGTTGCGCGAAACCCTTTCATTGATGCGCCCAGCCAGAAAGCCGACGGAGGTAATCCACCAGACAGATACGTTGCGTGACGACGAGCCGAAAACCTACGCTAAACTGTCCGATGTTCCCGCCGAGCAGATGGAGAAGCTGCGCGACGAACAGCCGCAGGAGTACGCCCGCCTGTACAAAGCCGAATACGGCACTGAAATCCCGAACAAGTAATCACTAACAACAAGACAATGAAACTTTTCAAATCTGTGTTTTTGGCCATTGCGGCCTTTGTAGCGTCCGTCGCGTTCAATAGCGCGGCAGGTGCGGCTCTCGCCAGCGTGGCGGGTTTTTCGCCCGCAGTAGGCATAATCGGCGGAAACGTAGCAGGTTTTCTGCTCGGTGCATTGCCGAAAGGATGTGCGTGCGCGACGGTATTCACCGAAGTGTGGACAGGCGAAATGGTTAAGGCATTCCGCACGGCGGCCGACAACCTCGGATGGTACGACCGTATCAAGAGTTACGACCAGTATGTCGATAACGACGTTATCCACTTCACCGAATTGGGCGGCGATCCCGAAGTGTTGGTAAATAACACTACCTATCCGCTGGATATTGAAACACTCACGGATGCTGATAAGCCTATTTCGCTGGATCATTTCGATACTACGGCCACGCCCGTTACCGACGACGAGCTGCACGCTTGCAGCTATGACAAGATGGCGAGCGTACAAGAGCGCCACCGCGAGGCATTGAAAGAAAAGGTGCGACAAAAAGCCATTCACGCGATTGCTCCTGCCGAAAACAAGACGGAATCACCCGTATTGCTGACGACGGGCGCCGATGACGGTACACGCAAAAAGTTTATCGCCGCCGATTTGCTCGCGCTGAAAAAGTCTTTCGACAAGATGCGTGTTCCCAAAAAGACCGCGTATTGGTTATGTGCAGCGACCACATCAACGACCTGTTGGAGACTGAGCAGAAGTTCAAAGACCACTACAACATCAATCAGACCGAGGGCAAAAATCTGCCGTTTGTACGGCTTCGACATCTATGAGTACGACGGTACGCCGCATTATAACGCTACCACGAAGAAGAAACTCGCTTGGGGTGCGGCCACTGCCGACACCGACATGCAGGCATCCGTGGCGTTCTATGTCGGTCGCATGATGAAAGCCAACGGGTCTGTGCAATTCTACTACAGCGAAGCGTCGAAAGACCCGCTGTACCACCGCAACCTCGTGAACTTCCGCAAGTGGGGCATCTGCCTGCCTCTTTCAGACAAGAACTGCACAGCGGCCATCATCAGCGAGAAAGTAACCAAGGCGTAACCGACGGCTGAATGGCAAAGTTGCAGTATCTCGTAATCCACTGTACGGCCACCCCCGAGGGGCGCGAGGTCAGTGCTGCCGACATCAGGCGGTGGCACCCTCGCCCGCCCCCACAGGGCGCGGCTGGAGGCAGGTCGGTTATACGGACTTGTTCCATCTGGACGGCAGTGTGGAGCGCCTCGTGGACAATAACGAGGACGGGAACGTCGATCCGTGGGGAAATCACCAACGGCGCAGCAGGCTACAACGGCGTGAGCCGTCATATCGTCTATGCGGGGGAGGCTGTGATGCAAGTATGCGGCCCAAGGATACCCGTACCGAGGCGCAGAAAGAGGCACTGAAAAGTATGTGCTCGATTTTCACGCTAAGCATCCCGATGTACAGATTGTCGGCCACAACCAGCTGGCGCCGAAAGCCTGTCCCTCGTTCGACGTTCCGCAGTGGCTGGCAACGATAGGTGTCAAACTGTAATGTCAGTATGAATGGACTATTTGACCATCATCGCGAGTGCATTCTGTTCGATAGTCGGGGCGTTGGGTGGCGGTGGAATTATCTACTACAAGCAGACCCGACGAATGAAAGAGGCCGAGGTGGAGGCCAAGCAGTCCGACGAATGGAAGAAACTCTACGAAAAGAGCGATGAGGACAGCCGCGAAAAGGACAGGAAAATCGACGCACTCTATACCGAGCGGCAACAGATGTATAACCAACTGATCGAGCGAGACAGTATCATCGCCAAAAAGGACATCGTAATCGAACGATTGAGATTTACACGCTGCGATGTAAACGGCTGCAAGCGTCGCCGGCCTCCGCGTGAATATGAAATTTACGACACCCTTGATAAGGACAATGAAAAGGATAGTACCGCTGTTTAGCCTCGTATTGCTGCTTTCATGTGCTACTACGAAACATACTGCCGGCATTGTGCAGACCGAAGTACACACAGACGCGCAGGCGCATTTCGACAGTCTGATGCAAGCGCAATTCGCTTTACAGTTGGAACGTCTGGCCGTCATGGATGGCGAAACCGTAACGGACTTAGTAGTGTTCGACACGGACAAGCCGCCCGTGGACAGTACGGGACTGCCACCCGTGAAAGCAGTCTTGCGCACCCAGACGAAACAGACCCGGCAAAGCCAAGAAAAAGCGACGGTACAGGCGGAAACCGATGTGCAGATGGAGTCGGAAACGGCAGACCGCACAACGGAAGTCAGCCAGACCGAACAGGTCGAGGAGAAGAAGCCGAGCGGTGGTATAAATATCCTGCGGCTGAGTGTCGGTGTGTTATTTCTGGCCGTGGCCGTCTTTGTGATATGGATATTTTACAAACGAATTAAACGCTAACGATATGTCATCTAAAAACAAGCAAGAAGAAACGGCGACCGCACAGGTTGCCCCGAAACCCGAAGCACAGGAACCGGCTGCACAGGCCACCCCTGTCGTCAATGTTCCAGAGTCCACTCCTGTCCCCGCTGAAACGGAATCATCCGTGTCGGCAGACAAAGACAAGGAGGATAAAAAGCAGAGACCTGCGGCAAAGTCCTCCGCAAATGTTCTGGAGAGTGCAGGCAGGGCGGCCATCGCGCGACACGGCTTCGCAGAAGTATTTGTCACGTCGGACGGTCTGGCGTTCCGCCTGCGTTCGGACGCACAGAATCATGCCGCAGCTCTGGCAAATAAGGACATCGTAAAAGTCACCAGAAAATGAACAGTTTAAAAATCGAACGACAGAACGGCAACGTGCCCAAGAGCGTGGCCGGCGAAGACCATGTATCCGGCTTCATCGCTTATCTGGCCGAGGCCGAAATCCCTGAGGGCTTCAAGACCGACCATGTACAGGCCGTTTCCACCATCGACGCTGCCGAGACGTTGGGCATCAAGGACGATGCCGAGAGCTGGGGTGTGCGGGTGCTGCACTACCAGCTTTCGGAGATTTTCCGCGTCAATCCGAGTATCTCGCTGTACGTTGGCGTATTTCCGAAACCTGAAAGTTACAAGTTCACAGAAATCAAGACGGTACAGAACTTCGCCAGCGGTCGCATCCGGCAGCTGGCCATCTGGTGCGGCGACAAGGAATTTTCCAGCGATGATGTGACGGCCATTCAGGGCGTGGCCGATGCACTGAATGAAGAGAACGCGCCGCTTTCGGTGCTGTATGCTCCGAAAGTGTCTGCCGTGCAGAGCATGCCTGCGGACGTGGCCGGTGCGAACCAGTGTCGCGTCAGCGTGGTAATTGCACAGGCAGGTAGCGGAACGGGTGCAGAACTCTATGCTGACGAGGCCAACGGCGAGGCGAAAGCCTCCGTGTCGGCTATCGGTGTGGTGCTGGGGCTGCTCTCCGCCGCCGCGGTGCATCAGTCCATCAGCTGGGTAAAGAACTTCCCGACGGGCGTAAGCGTGCCAGCCTTTGGCGACGGGACGCTGTACCGCGACCTCGACAAGGCACTCGTTGAGCAGCTGGATAGCGGGCGTTACCTGTTCTTCGTCACTCATGTCGGGCAGGCGGGCAGCTACGTGAACGACAGCCATACGATGGACAGTGCCACGAGCGACTACGCCATGATCGAGAGCGTGCGCACGATGGATAAGGCCGTTCGCGGCATCCGCACCTACCTTATCCCCGAACTGGGCGGTAATATCTATATCGATACAGACACGGGCAAGATGCAGGCGTACAGCGTCAGCCATCTGGAAACGACGGCAAACAAAGCCCTCGAGGATATGGAAAAGGCGGGCGAACTGTCGGGCTACAGGGTGGAAATCGACCCCGAACAGGACGTGTTAAGTACCGGCGAGGTGGAAATCGTTATCCGACAGGTAGCCGTGGGCGTCATGCGTAAAATCAAGGTAAAAATCGGTTTCGCTAAAACAGTATAACAATGGCAAGTACAATCAACAACGGCATCCCCCCTGATCAACGGAATGCTTTACTCGTGGGCGGACATCGTGGCAACCATCAACGGCGTACCCCTTACGGGTATTACGGGTATCGAATACGGTGACAGTCAGGACGTGGTAAACAAGTATGGCGCAGGCCGTCACCCTGTAGGCCGAGCAAAGGGACGAATCACTCCGACGGCAAAAATCATCCTGTATCAGGAGGAAGTGGAAACTATACAGTCGCAGTCCCCGAACGGTCGCATACAAGACCTTGCTCCTTTCGATATTACGGTCACCTATTTGCCCGACAGCGGCATCATCAAGACGGACAAAATCCGCAACGTGCAGTTTTCGGGAAACAGCCGCAAATGGAAAGAGGGCGACACGGGACAGGAGGTGGAACTCGAACTCGTTCCGTCGCATATCGAATGGGCAAAATAGTAGCGGATTTTAACAATAAAAAATATGGAAAATAACGAACCGAAACAGCCGCAGGGAAAGACCTACGACGGCGGTGTAACCGAGGAACAAATCAATAAATGGAAAGCTGCGCACAAGCGCGTTGTCCGTATCGACGTGACGGACGGTGACGACCTGCATGTGGCTTATTTCAAACGCCCGTCGTTGGAAACCATGTCGGCGGTCACGAAAGTAACAAAGACCGACGAGGTGAAAGGTGCCACGGTACTTTACGACAACTGTTTTCTGGGCGGCGACCCCGAAATACGCGAAGATGCGCTGCTGTTCATGGCGGCGACGGCGCAGCTCGGACAGCTGTTCAACTCGTGCCTCGGTAGTTTAAAAAACTTGTAGAGGCACACCTCCTTTCTGAGGACGACGATAAGGACGGTTTTCAAAAGGGGTGTGCCTTAATACGTTCCAACCTCGGCATTGACCCGACGGCTGGGAGTTACGAAGACTGGGCAGCGCACTACGCACAAGCGTTGTGGCTGGAGAAGTGGCGACTGAAAAACAGGACAGAGATGTTAGCGGCCATGTTCGTAGGGAAATGATGAGCGATTACTTTTCCTGACCAAAGAAACGATCGGCTTGACGATTCCCCTGTAAACAAAGTACAGCAGTACAATAGGCAACCCTATATAAAGAGCGCCCCCATTGTAAAACGATGGCCACATAGCCGAGTATGGTTAAGATAATATCCATATAACCGCTGTATATGACACAAAGGTAACAAATAACATTCCAATGGCAAATGTATTCGACTATCAATTTAACGTAGGCGGCAATTTTACCACAGTCATAGACGACATGACGGAAAGCACCGGGCGTTTCAATGCAAATGTGGAAACGGCTCGTGCCGGGTTAAGCGCATGGGAGCAACGTTTTGCTGCATTCGGGTTGATAAGCGAATATATAGAGAATGCGAGCAATGCCATGTCAAGTCTTGTGCAGTCCGGCATCGACCTCGACAGCCAAATGCACGACCTCAGTGCCATTGCAGGAGTTACCGGCAAAACCCTCGACAAGATAGAAGGATATGCCCGCGACAGCGCCAAGGCTTTCGGCATCGATGCTTCGCAGGCTGTGGAGGGGTACAAACTTCTGCTTTCGCAGTTGTCTCCCGAACTGGGCAAGTACCCAGATGCGTTGCAGGCTATGGGGGAACAGTATCGCTACCACCAGCAAACTGATGGGCGGCGACGGCGTGGCCGCGGCGGAGGTTCTGACCACAGCGATGAACCAGTACGGCGTGAGCCTCGACGACCCGATAAAGGCCAGTGAGGAGATGGCGCGTATGATGAATGTCATGGCTGCAGCCGGTCAGGAGGGCTCGGCGGAACTTCCCGCCATTAAAGTAGCGTTGGAGCAGTGCGGTATGGCTGCGAAAGCTGCAAACGTAAGTTTCGAGGAGACCAACGCGGCCATTCAGGTACTCGACAAGGCGGGCAAAAAGGGTTCGGAGGCCGGCGTTGCGTTACGCAATACGCTGACTATATTAGGACAAGGCCGTTTCATGCCCAAAGATACGCTGAAGGCACTTGAAGCGGCTGGCATCGATGTTATCAGACTTGCTGACACGAGCCTCACGCTGAAAGAGCGGCTTGACATGCTTGCGCCCGTGATGAATGACGCCGCCCTGTTCTCGAAGCTCTTCGGCATGGAGAACAGCAATGCCGCCCGCGCGTTGGTACAGAGCCGCGACGAACTTGCCCGGTTAACAGAAGCAATAACAGGCACCGAATCGGCAGAGGAGCAGGCCGCCATTATCATGGATAGTTATGCAGAGCGACAGGCACGTGTCATCCAGCAGTTTGAGGACATAAAAATATCTCTGTTCCAATTAACGGGAGACTTTTCGTTATGGAGCGGGGTGATTGCACAGGCGTTGATACCGCTGGCGCAACTTACCCCATTATTCCAAGCGGTACTGGCAGGAATGAAAGCCATTTATAATCTGAACTGGGCATCCATGTGGTCGCGTGTGCAGAGCTTTGTCCATGCGGCGCGTTTGCAAATGACCTTGATGAACCGCGAACTTGTTACCGGGCAAATTGCCTCTAACGGCTTTTTCATAAACATGATCCGCGCCACGCTGGCGGTGCTGCGCTTTGCGACGGTGGGTATTTTTCAAGCTCTCAAAGGCTTGGGTGCGCTGATTATGTCATTCATTACGGGCGGCGCTACTTCCGCCGCATTTTCGGCCACGGCTACCGCTGCATTCACGGCTTTCAGGGTCAGCGCCGTGTCGGCCTGTCGTGCCGTGGGTGTAGCTATTAAGAGCATTCCGATTATCGGTTGGATAGCCACGGCCATTGCCGCACTGGTGGCTCTCGGCACATACTTCTGGAATACATCAGCGAAATTCCGCGCGGTGCTTAAAGGTATAGGGGCAGCGTTCGTCGCCACATTCAAAGGCATTTGGGACTTGGCAAAAAATGTTTTCGGCTCGATAGGCGACCTTATCGTGGCTGCTTTCTCGCTTGACGGGCAAGGCATCAAGGATGCGATAAACAGACTGAAAGGCGGATTTTCGGACTTCGGCAAGAACGTAGGCAAGGCGTTCAACGAAGCCTACGATGCGGAAATGGCTGCGGCTAAAAAAGGAGGAGGAAGCCAAGCGGAAGAAAGAGGAGAACCCCGACCCGGATGCCCCGACCGTAGATGTTCCCACGGTGGACGTCCCCGTTGTAATCCCTCCCGATCCTACCGGCGGCAGTCTCGGCACGGCAACAGGCGGCAAATCCGACGGCAGTGGGAAGATTAGAAATATAACGATCAACGTGGACAGGCTGGTAGAACGTTTCGAGATACACACCACCAACCTATCGGAGGACTTGGGCAAGGTCAAGGACATGGTTTCGGAAGCCTTGCTGTCCGCATTGAACGATGTAAACTTGGCAATTTAGTTATGACACCGGTAAGTTTCGCGTTCGTGGCCGCAGGCATAGCCACGCAGACGAAAGGTACTTTGTACAGGCTGCAGCCGTCACGCACGGGACAGTCGCCCGATTGAACGGTCGCGGCGGAGCTGTTACGACTCGCGATTTGCCTACGCCGATAACCGATAAAAGCTATTGGGAGGGGCGTTATGTGCTGTGTGAACTTACGCTGCGCACGCAGGATAACAAGACGCTTGTAATAAACGATGCGGTTTGTGCTGTCAGTCGCGCGAAAAACATCGTGGCCACACAGATGGTCGGCATGGACGGTACGGTGAAAAGAATACATCAACGAGGGAGACTACCAGATAAATATCGTTATCGGTGTAGCCGCCGTCCGAAACGGGGTCATCGTGGACGAGTACCCCGAAGACGGCATGCGCGAACTGCGCGCCTTTCTGGATGAAAAGGCGGCCATCAAGGTACATAGCGCATTTCTGGAGCTGTTCGACATCGGCAGCATTGTGATAAAGAGTTTTTCCGTCACGCAGGACACGGCAAGCAATTATCAAAGCGTGAGCATTTCCGCAGTGAGCGACGGCGAGTATAACGTGTATAGCACGGAGTATTAAACAGTGATTAAACGGCATTCAAACGATGTATAGGTTGACGGCAAAAATAGAAATCACGGGCGCGAAGTCTTGGCTGATCGATAAGGTCACGGAGGTGGAGATCACCCGCGACACCGAAAAGCTAACGGACGAATGCCGTCTGACGCTGCCGAAAAAAATCAAGTGGGACGGTACTGCGGAAATCCCCGTACAGCGCGGTGATGCAGTAAAGGTGTGGCTCGGTTACAATGATGACTTGCAGCTGGCCTTTATGGGTTACGTGCGCGATGTAGGTTTCAAGACCCCTGTAGTCATTACTTGCGAGAATGAGATGTTCAAGCTCAAGCAGATGCCCGCACAGAAAAAAGCCTATAAAAACGTAACCATCGAAACGCTGTTGCAGGAGCAGGGCATTTCCTATGACATCAAAGTTATGGGTGAACAGAACCTCGGCCAGTACCGCGTCACCGCCGATACGGTTGCTGCTCTGCTCGGTCACCTGCACGAAAACGGCATCCGCAGTTTCTTCCGATACGAAGAGGGCGCGCCCGTATTGTATTGCGGCGTACTGTTCGAGCGCGAGAGCCGCCCGACGCAGGTATTCGCTACGGGCGTGAACATCATCGACGACCAGAACCTCGAACAGCAGAAAGCCGAGAATATGCGCCTGCGCATCAAAGCGATCAGTCTGATGCCGGACAATAAGAAAATAAAGGTGGAGGTCGGCGATGCGGACGGCGAACACCGCACGCTCCACACCTACAACAAGAACGAAAGCGAACTGCGGGCGTGGGTAGAACAGGAGATAAAACGCCTGAAACGAGACGGTCTTACGGGCAGTTTCACGACGTTCGGTTATCGGCTGGTGGATAAGCTGGATGTCGTCGGCGTAAAGATAGACGGCGAGAAGAAAGGCGTTTATCAGGTCAAGAAGAATGTAATCAAATACGGTACGGGCGGTTTCCGGCAGGAAATCACGCTCGGGGCGAGAGTAGCGGAATGAGCAATATACAAGATGCAATCAGACAGTTGGCGCAAGGCGGTCGGCAAACGGCGAGCCTCGTGTGTACGGTGGACGCAGTGGATAAGGATGCGCGCACGGTAGACTGCACGCCCCTCGATGAGGGGGCGCCGCTCTTGGGCGTGAATTTGCAGGCCAATCAAGGGAGCAAGTTCGAATCGTGGCTTTCCCCGCGTGGGCAGTTACGTGGTGGTAGGTTTCGTGGCCGACGGCAGTGCAGGGGTCGTACTGCTGACCGATGATGTGGAGAGTGTAGAGGTGGTCATCAGTGAAAGCACCGCGCGCATCGAGGCTGACGAGGAGGGTGTGCACGTGCGGATGGGCGATGACACCAGCGCAGAACTTACCGGCGAGGGAGTAATACTCAACGGCGGCAGTTTTGGGGGCATGGTCAAAGCGGAGCAACTTGCCCAGCGTATCAATGCCATAGAGAAAGATATCAACACGCTTAAGAACGTGTTTTCCGCGTGGGTGACAACTCCGAACGATGGCGGAGCGGCCTTGAAACTTGCTGCCGCTGCGTGGGCAGGCTCTCTGCTTACGCTGACCCAGCGAAGCGATTATGAAAATGGAAAAGTAAAACACTGATGAACGGTATACTGATAGATGCGGAAAGCGGCGACCTGCTCGTGCAGCACAGCAGTGTCGTGATAGGCGATACAGACAGCCAGATTGCCGAGGGCGTTCTTGTATCGATGCGCGGCGAGTGGAAAGAGTGTCCGCTTATCGGAGGCGAAGTGACGAAGATGCTGGGCGGCCATGTGGATGTGATGTGGCGCGGAGAGGTCAAGAAGATGCTGGAAGCCTGCGGTCTTGAAGTACAGAGGATCAGCGTTTCGGAAGATAACGTTATAACGGTAGAGTGATGGAAGTCAAGGCAAAGGACAGGCAGAGCCTGCTGGATATGGCCGTACAGACGGCTGGCAGCGTGGAGGCTGCGTTCAGGCTCTCGGCGGCCAACGACATAGGCATTACGGACACTTTGGAGGACGGGCAGGTACTCGATACCGTACCCGTTGAGAATGCCGAGACGGTACGCCGTTACGGTGTACAGAAGATAGAACCCGCCACTGCATTGAGTGCGGAGGAGATGTCCGCACTGGCACAAGAGGGCATCAATTTTATGGGTATTGAAATAGACTTTATAGTAAGTTAAAAAGAGATGGCAAGGACAATCGCGGAAATAAAGGAAAGCATTGCGGCGGACTTCATGCGTAATTCGGACGTGGCGCGTGCTTATGGCTTTGAAGCGGGTGCGGCATTTACGTCGCATTTCAGCAGGGTAAGTATCGAAAGTCTGCTGTTCTATATCGTTGCCTGCGCTACGTGGGTTCTGGAGTGTCTGTTCGACCAGCACAAAACGGATGTGGAGAAGCGTATCGAAGAGATACTGCCTCACCGCCCGAAATGGTATCGGGATAAGGTGCTGGCCTTTATGAAAGACAAGACCCTTATTTCGGACACAGATACCTACGATACTGTCGGCATGGGCGAGGACGACATAGAAGCAGCTCGCGTTGTAAAACATGCCGCGGCTTCCGAGAACAAGAACACATCTATCCTGACGATCAAGGTTGCCGGAGAAAAGAACGGCGAGCGGTGTCCTCTCGATGCGGAGACAGAGACGCAACTTGCAGCATACATAGCCGAAATAAAGGATGCCGGCGTACGCGTAGAGTTGGTAAATATCGATGCTGACACATTCAACTGCGAGGTTGACATCTACTACGACCCGATGTTGTTGCCCGAGCAGGTGGAGAATGCCTGTCGCGAGGCGATAAAGGAATACATCGAAAACCTGCCGTTCAACGGCGAATATACGAACATGGCGCTCGTGGACAGGCTACAGATGGTAGAGGGTGTCAAGATTCCCGAACTGCGCAGTGCATCGACTTCTGCAAACGGCGAAGCGACAGCCGTGCCGATAGACGCGCGTTATGTTCCTCAGGCAGGCTACTTCATGGTCGGAAGTCTCACTATAAATATGTTCCCATATTGATGAGCCTCTATGACCTTAAAATAAAGCGTCTGGCGTTGCTGTTACTGCCCACTTTCTACCGCAAGCCACTGATTGCCGCCTTTGCTCAAAGCATGGTGCAGGGTGTAAACATCGTGTACGGAAATTTCATGCGCTGGCGTCAGGACAAGCAATACAGATTGTCGCATAATGGACAGGTTTGCTACCTGCGGGCAGTGCTGAACGACCAGTTCGACCCTATCGAGCGGCGAATTACGATCACCGACGGTACGGCAAACATGGATTTGCTTACCCTGTACTGCCGAGACATGGATATGGCGGCATTGGTGCCGTCGCGAGGTGCGGATAACAGTATGACGTTATACCGGCGCGGAAGCGGAGAGAACGGTTATGATTTTTGGGTGAATATTCCCGTCGCACTGTACGACACGGTCGATACGGAAAGACTGAGAGCCATCGTCGACGCGTATAAGCTGACATCAAAACGATTCTCGATAAATTACATATAAATGAAACAGACACAAGGCAGATTCTTATTGCAGCCGAACAGAGACTTCCCGGCAGATTGCGAAATGCTGGATTACATCCAGACAAATGCTCATATAGTCTCTATTATCGGCAATTTGGCTGGAGATAAGGCGGTATTGCTGGGATGCGAGCCGCTTAACGAAACGCAGCGCGGGGAGGGATACGTCTTTCTGCGAACTAAAGACCATCCGGAGGGCGAGGTGCTGTTCTGGGAAGGCGGCTCAACGTCCGGGGGCATGTACCTTAAACAAGAAACGATCTCCGTGCAGGCGCACGGTTACGACTATCCGGAGGCGTACGTCCGGCGTTCTCTCGCTGCCGGAGTCGGCTCGGAAAACTACAAATGGACGGACTTTCACGAGGCACGCTCGCTGCCGAAACTCACTGCGGAAATCGAAACCCTGCGGACGGCGTTGGCGAATATCAAACAGTCGCCCATCGGGACGGTGGAGATATGGGCTGGTGGAGACGAAATACCGGAAAATTACGCGCTCTGCGACGGACGTGCACTGCGTCAGGGTTTGAACTACGCCCTGTACAGTGTCCTCGGCGACAAATACAACGAGGCTCCCGACTGCAACGGACGACCGCAGACCACATCGTTCGGGTATTTCCGTCTGCCTGATTTGCGCGGGCGGTTTATAGTGGGATATAACGGCACGGATAGCGATTACAGCAGTTACGGTCGCGCCGGCGGCGAAAAGAAGCATACGCTTTCTGCCGGTGAAATGCCCTCGCACACGCATATTTTCAAGGACTATTACCAGAATGAGCGGCTGTACGGTTCTGGTGGTATAGACGGTGCTGATAAGGTAGACCCTTCCGTGGGGACTTATGGCGCAAGCAGCGACTGCAAGTATTTACTGTACAAAGAGCATAATACATCATCCTCCGGCAATAATCTCGCACATGAGAACCGTCCGCCGTATTACGTACTTGCTTATATCATGCGAATAAAATAAAAAACTCAGACAATGGCAATACGTGCACGCTCGCTGCTCCGAAAGTGGTTCGGACGCGGGCAATATCCGACGGCGGAACAGTTTTCCGATTTTTTCGACAGTTTCGTGCATCGCGACGAGGATAAGATCGCGATCGACAAGGTAGACGAACTGCCCGACCGGTTGAACGGTAAATACGGTCAGGACGACGGCGTTCGGTTGGAGGGACAGCTGGAACAGCTCTCCGATACGTTATCGGGACATATCATTATATCCGACGACCATTTCATACGTCTCGACGAGGGACTCGCAGCGGAAACCGCCCGCGCCAAAGGGGGAAGAGGCGACTATTCGCAACGCTCTGACAACGGGCGATGCCGCCACGCTGCAATCTGCGAAAACTTACGCCGACGGGAAAGTAGCCGACGAAGCAACCCAGCGGGAACAGGGCGACGCCGCAACCCTACAGGCGGCGAAAACGTACACCGATGCGGAAACCGCCCGCGCCAAAGGGGAAGAGGCGACTATTCGCAACGCTCTGACAACGGGCGATGCCGCCACGCTGCAATCTGCGAAAACTTACGCCGACGGGAAAGTAGCCGACGAAGCAACCCTGCGCGAACATGGCGACGCCGCTACTCTACAGTCGGCGAAAACGTACACCGATGCGGAAACCGCCCGCGCCGAGGGGGAAGAGGCTGCTATTCGCAATGAACTGACCGCGGGCGATGCTGCGACCTTTACAGTCAGGAAAGACTTACGCCGACGGGAAAGTAGCTGCCGAAGCGGCTCTGCGCGAACAGGGCGACGCCGCAACCCTTCAGGAGGCGAACGAACATACTGGCTCGCTCGTGGCTTCGGAACAAGCTGCCCGCGAAAGCGGAGACCGGACGACACTGCAGTCTGCGAAGGATTACGTGGATAAAGCCATCGCCGAACTGGTGGACGGTAGTCCCGCCGCGCTCGACACCCTTAAGGAGCTGTCAGCCGCACTTGGCGACGACCCGAATTTTGCGGCGACGGTTGCGGGACAAATCGGTCAGAAAGTCGATAAGGTGACCGGCAAAGGGCTTTCGACCGAAGACTATACTACAGCCGAGAAATCGAAACTCGCAGGCATTGCTACAGGGGCGAATAACTATGTCCACCCATCAGCACATCCCGCGTCGATTATCACGCAGGATGCGTCTCATCGCTTTGTGACCGATACCGAAAAATCGACGTGGAACGGTAAGGCATCAACAGCCGTAGCCACCGCTTCGGCAAACGGCCTCATGGCTGCCGCCGACAAGAAAAAGCTGGACGGCGTAGCCGCCGGAGCGAACAACTACGTACATCCCGCGCGGGCGCATCCCGCATCGATGATTGCCGAGGATACATCTCATCGCTTTATTACCGACGCCGAGCGCGAAGCGTGGAACAGCAAGGCAACCGGAGTGGTCGCTACGCAGTCCGCCAACGGCCTCATGTCGGCGGCTGACAAAACGAAATTGGACGGCATAGCCGCCGGAGCGAACAACTATATCCACCCATCGGCACATCCCGCGTCGATTATCACGCAGGACGCGTCTCATCGTTTCGTAACCGATACCGAAAAATCGACGTGGAACGGTAAGGCATCAACAGCCGTAGCCACCACTTCGGTAAACGGCCTCATGGCTGCCGCCGACAAGAAAAAGTTGGACGGATTGCAGAAAACTCTGACGATTCAGTTAAACGGAGCAGGCCAGCCTGCCTATGACGGCTCGGTAGCTCGGACAATAAATATTACGCCGGAGAGTATCGGTGCACAGACTGCTGAGGGATACCCTAAGTACGGTTTGCAGTCGTCAATGATTGGCTGGAATATCGGCCGCACGGCAACGCTCTTCATACCGGGTTACGGAACGAAATCATTACCGAGCGGCGGATTAAGTATGAATATCGGCATCAATATCGGATATCCTGTTTACATATTCGAGCTGAGTTCGAATATCTCAACTACCGTGAGTAATCTGGTGATAGAGTGCTCGCATTCTACTACACCGGGTTCGGGAACAAAGGTCTTCGACTACAAGCAGAATATCAACTATTGCGGAGCTGTAATGTTCACCAAAAAACATCCGGCGTCGTGCTGCAGATCGCAGGATTCATGTTCTACCCGACGCCGGGCAATGCGTATGTTATAAGCGTAGAATAACTGTAGACTTATTAAATATCCGGGGACAAAAAAGCCCCCGGCCTGTTAGTAGTCATCTCACCTACATACTAACAATAATGCGACAGCACCGCACAGCCGGGGGAATCCTCGTCTGCGGAGCTGTCGCTTTTTTTCGTGCATGGAAATCCTGCACGGTATGTAGGTGAGATGCCACAAAAATAACTATTAAAACCGAAACTGAAACAATGAGAACCCCCATTTCCTACTACGGCGGCAAACAGACGATGCTCAAGCACATCCTGCCGCTCATCCCCCGACATCGCATCTACACCGAGGCGTTCTGCGGCGGCGCGGCCGTCCTGTTCGCCAAACGTCCGGCCGAAGCCGAGGTCATCAACGACATCAACATGGAGCTGACCAACTTCTACTGGTGCGCGCAAGTCTACTATTCAGACCTCAAACGTGAAATCGACAAGACACTACATAGTAGAGATATACACGCACATGCCGCACATATTAACCAGTATCCGCAGTTTTTCTCTCCCGTTGAGCGTGCATGGGCTGTTTGGGCACTTTGCAAGATGTCGTTTGCATCGATGATGGGCGGAGCATTCGGATATGACTTCGGCGGGGTAATGCCCAAGAAACTACGCAATGCGAAAGATGATGTGACGGAACGACTATGCCAGCGTCTCGAACACGTAACGGTCGAGAATCGCAATGCCCTCGATGTGATCGCCTGCTACGACGCACCCGATGCGTTTCATTTCGTTGATCCGCCTTATATAAATTCTGACTGCGGACATTATGACGGCGTATTTTCCGAGCAAAACATGAAAGAATTACTCTGTCTGCTGGAAACTGGCAAAGGTAAATTCATGCTGACGATGTTTCCGTATGATATGATCGAGGATTATGCTCGCAAAAACGGCTGGATAATCCACAGGGTTGAACGAACAATCAGTGCGTCCAAGACAAGTCGAAGGAAGCAGGAAGAATGGATGATTTGCAATTACGAAGACAAGAAACAAGCGACATTATTCGACGTAAAATAGGATTTGAATAGCATTTGAAAAGCGTTTAATCGACAATGGATGATGCAAAGTACACAGGCGAAAATTCTTAGTTTTTGTACATCTGAATTTTAGACTCTGTACATTTGAATTGTGCGATTATACCATCCTTATACGAAAATAGAATTTGTCATGCAGGAACTTCAGGTCTCCAGAGTTACGGCCAGTAAATATCTTAATAGCCTTGCCGAGCATAAGTTGTTGGATAAGGTAAAGGTGGGACATTCTAACTTTTATCTGAATCCTCAGTTAACCCAGTTGTTGATCAATCATAGTGAGTATGACAATACGGATTCATTTGAAAGAATAGATTCCATAAGTCGCGTAATTTAAATTCAGGGCGACCACAACCTTTACATAAGTTTTGGGGAATGTAAAGAAAAGCCGGAGAACCTTTACATAAGTTTTGGGGAATGTAAAGAAAGCCGGAGAACCTTTTACATAAGTTTTGGGGAATGTAAAGGAGGTTCGTAGCGAGCAGACCTGATAGCGAATCGTATAGTGCACTTGATTATGATGGAAGGAGAAGGAGATGTTGGAATCTGGAAAAGGCGTTGCTGTTGCGGGGCGTCTTCTAAATTGCTTCTGAAATAAGATTGTTTCGTAACGTATTGAAAAACAAAAGGACACTCTCGAGCCTATGCGAGTGTCCTTTTTAATTTCCAACCGTCTACAGCGATGGGTTCTTCATAAATAGCTTGAGCTGTTGACGAGGATTGAACTCGTGACCTCTTCCTTACCAAGGAAGTGCTCTACCACTGAGCTACAACAGCGATTGCTGCGTCGGACGATTTCCGAAAGCGGGACAAAAATAGGCATCATTTTCCAAATTTCCAACAGCCGTGGCGGATATCGTATCATTTTGTTGTCATGAAGCCGGAGCTTTCGACAGTTTGTCCGGTTTATCGGCGGTTAGGGGAATCGGCAACCGAATGGGGTGCGGGTATGTGCGGTTCCGTTTCGGATGTTCCGTTCGGTTGCCGGAAGAAGACCGGGAGGGGTGATGGTCTGGCGGCGGAAGGGGTGCCCGCCGAACCCCCGGGTTCGGCGGTTATCGTTTTTCGGCGGGCTGCGGTAATAAAACGTAAGAATTATTACTAATTTTGGGCCAAAATTGTAACGATGGACAGATTCAAGGGATTACGTCGCGTGGTTGCGGTGCTGGCGGTGCTTTTCGTGTCGGGTTTGGCGTTGCTCGTATGGATGATACCCGTGCGCTCTTTCCTGACTTGGGCCGTGGTAGTAGCGCAGGCAGTGGTCGTCATCTATTATACGGTCTTGTCCGTGGGACTTATCCGGGAAGCCGAGGAGCGCGAGAAGACCGGAAAGTGAGGGCGGCTGGCGCAAGCCCGGTTCCCTTTGTGTACAGGCATTGTTTAAATTATAAATAGGACATGAAAAAGATTCTTATCATCGGGGCCGGCGGCCAAATCGGTTCCGAACTCACAATGAGGCTGCGGAGCGTCTACGGGAACGAAAATGTCGTGGCTACGGATATGCGCGACTGCCCCATGCTGGCGGCGAACGGGCCGTTCGTGCAGCTCAATGCGCTCGATGGCGAAGCCTATGCCGAGGTGGTCAAAAAACAAGATAGACGCCATCTACAACCTGGTGGCGCTGCTGTCGGCCGTAGGCGAAGCGAACCCGCAGAAGGCATGGCAGATAAATATGGGTGCCCTGATGAATTCGCTGGAGATAGCGCGTGAATACAACTGCGCCCTCTTCACGCCGAGTTCCATCGGCGCTTTCGGCCCCAACTCCCCGAAAGTGAAGACACCGCAGGATACCGTCATGAGGCCGACGACTATTTACGGCGTGTGCAAGGTGACGGGCGAGCTGCTCGGTGACTATTACCACAAGCGTTTCGGTGTCGATACGCGCAGCGTGCGCTTCCCCGGACTCATCTCCAACGTGACGCTTCCGGGCGGAGGAACGACCGATTATGCCGTAGAGATTTATTACGATGCCGTGAAAAAGGGTTCGTATGTATGTCCGATACCGAGCGATGTCTATATGGACATGATGTACATGCCCGATGCACTCGACGCCTGCATCCAGATTATGGAGGCCGACCCGTCGAAACTCGTACACCGCAACAGCTTCAATGTGACCTCCATGAGCTTTACGCCGGAGATGCTGTATGCCGAGCTCCGCAAGGCGATGCCCGGTTTCACGATGACCTATGACGTGGACCCTGTCAAGGAGTCCATTGCACGTAGCTGGCCGGACAGCCTCGACGATACCTGTGCCCGTGAGGAGTGGGGCTGGAAGCCGAAGTGGGATATGAAGTCCATGACGGAAGATATGCTCCGCGCCGTTCGGGAAAAAGAAGGAGAAGGGGCTTATCTGATGCCGGGCGACCGGATGTCCGTGCCTGTCGTTGTGAGGGCGGCCGGGCCGAAATTTGAAACGGATACGGCGGAGCACTTGCTCCGCCGTATCTATCTTCCGGACGGCGTACCATCTGTATCTGGACGGCCGCGGCGATGCTGTCCGGATAGCGGTTGTGGAGAGAGAGGAGGCCGGCGCGTTTTTCCGTATCGCTGCCGCGGGTAGCATCGTCCGGTATGTTCTCCTCGTTTCGTTTGCGGCAGTGCCGATGGTAGGGACGCATTTTTCGTGTCGCAGGGAGGAAAGTGTGGAATAATGGGTAATTTTGTGGAAACGATTTCCTTTTTGCATGCGGTTGTTATGATTGACAGGATAAAGATACGGGGTGCGAGGGTTCATAACCTGAAAGGGGTGGACGTGGATATTCCGCTCAACAAGATAGTGGGAGTGGCGGGCGTCTCCGGTTCCGGCAAATCGTCGCTCGCACTTGGCGTCGTCTATGCAGAGGGTTCCCGGCGTTATCTGGAGGCCCTCTCTACCTATACGCGGCGCAGGATGACGCAGGCGGCCAAGGCGCAGGTAGACGAGGTGACGTATGTTCCGGCGGCTCTCGCGCTGCACCAGCGTCCCGGAGTTCCCGGTATCCGCAGCACGTTCGGTACGGCTACGGAGCTACTGAACAGCCTGCGGTTGATGTATTCGAGATTGGCCAGCCACCGCTGTCCGAACGGTCACTATGCGCCTCCCTCCCTTGCCGTTGCCGCAGGGCGCGAACTCGTCTGTCCCGAGTGCGGAGAGCATTTCTATGCACCGGGGGCGGAGGAACTCTCTTTCAACAGTCAGGGGGCCTGTCCCGAGTGCGGCGGTACCGGGAGTATCCGGATTGTGGATGAATCGACCCTCGTGCCCGATGAATCCCCTTACCATAGACGAGGGGGCTGTACTGCCCTGGCAGACACTGATGTGGTCGTTGATGAAGGATATCGCCCGGGATTTGGGTGTGCGTACCGACGTACCGTTTCGCCTGCTGACACCGGAAGAGCGGGAAATCGTGTTCCACGGGCCGGCCGTCAAGCACCACATGATTTACCAGAATAGGACCAGCGGTGCTGCGGGTGAGATGGACTTTACCTATTTCAATGCGATTTATACCGTAGAGAATGCGCTGGCGAAAGTCAAGGATGAGAAGGGAATGAAGCGTGTCGCCCGGTTTCTGAAGGAGGAGGTATGTCCGTCGTGCGGCGGAACGCGCCTGTCCGAAGCGGCGCGGGCGCCCAAACTGCGGGGTATCTCCCTCGATGAGGCCTGCCGGATGACGCTGGCCGAACTCATGGAATGGGTGGACGGTGTACCGGCTTCCCTGCCCGAAGAGATGGAGCCGATGGCCCGGAGCATTTGCGAATCTTTCCGGTCTGCGGCCATGCGGTTGATGGACCTGGGACTCGGCTACCTGACGCTCGACCGGGCTTCGTCCACCCTCTCGACCGGAGAGCGGCAGCGGATGCAGCTTGCTCGGGCGGTACGCAACAGGACGACCGGTGTGCTGTATGTGCTTGACGAGCCCTCCATCGGGCTGCATCCTTCCAACATCGTGGGATTGAACGGCGTGATACGCGACCTGGTGGCGGACGGGAATTCGGTGCTGCTGGTCGACCATGATACGCAGATTCTGAAAAGAGGCGGATTGGCTCATCGAGATGGGACCGGGTGCGGGTGCGGCCGGCGGTCGGGTGATTGCCGAAGGGAGCGTGGCGGATGTCGGAAACAATCCGGAGTCCCGAATAGGGGGCTTCCTCTCCGGGCGGGCGGATACCCGCATCCGGAGACCGGCAGGAGCCGAGGAGATGTTTTCGGAGGGGCGTATTCGGCTCTCCACCTCCGGCATCCATACGGTAAAGCCTCTGGAGGTCGAAATTCCCAAAGGAAGGCTGACTGTGGTGACGGGCGTTTCCGGTTCCGGCAAGACGACGCTGGTACTCGAAAGCCTTGTCCCCGCCCTGAAGGCCCTTGCAGGCGGGACGCGGCTGCCGGGCTCATGTGCGGGCTGTGGAGGCGGAGGGTATCGGACATGTCAAGCTGATTGATGCCACGCCAATCGGAGTGAATGTCCGTTCCACCGTGGCCACCTATGCGAATGTACACGACGAACTGCGGAAAATCTATGCCAAGACGCCGGATGCGAAGAGTCGCGGGTATAAGGCCGAAGATTTTTCCTATAATACCGGTCGTCTGCGCTGTCCCGCGTGCGACGGACGGGTTCCATCAGCCTCGACGTGCAGTTTTTGCCCGATGTGGTACTGACCTGTCCGGAGTGCCGCGGCTCCCGTTACGGAAAGGATGCCTGGCTCATCAAACATACGGACCGGCAGGGAAGAGCTTATTCGTTGCCGGAACTGATGGACATGGGTATAGACGCTGCATTGGAGGCCTGTGCCGACATGAAGGTTGTGTCGCAGCGTATGCAGGTGTTGCAGCGGCTCGGTTTGGGCTATCTGACGCTGGGGGGAGGAGACGCCCGGTCTCTCCGGCGGCGAGGCGCAGCGGTTGAAGCTGGCCAGCGAAATGGGGAGAATGCAGGCGGATTCCGTGTTCGTTTTCGACGAACCGACCATCGGGCTGCATCCGCTGGATGTGCAGGTATTGCTGGGCGTTTTCCAGGCCTTGATTGACAGGGGGGCTACCGTAGTGGTCATCGAACACGACCTGGATGTGATACGCAATGCGGATTATATCATCGATATGGGTCCGGGGGGCGGTGAGGAGGGTGGCCGGATTGTCGCTGCCGGAACGCTCGAAACGGTTCGACAGGCACCGGAAAGCCGGACAGGACGGTATTTGTAATTGCACGGCTTGGTACGGAACCAATGTCAGGCCGGATACGGAGTATACGTCACCATAAAGGTGAAGGGGTAAAGACCAAATCGTCTTTACCCCTTCGGCTCTGTCTGACGGGACTTTCATCCGCTGCTGTCCCTCCGTTGCTACGCCGGGCGCTTCTGCTTTCGGGAAAGGCGTCGCCTCTTCCCGTTCATCCCGGCACGGGAAGTCTTACCAAACCAGGTGGATGCGGAAGGTCATATCCTCGGGGCGGTACCCCTCGTTCATGAAGTCGTTCTCCTGATAGTAAACCGCTACCGAACCCACTGCGAAGTCGCAGGAGATCTTCTTCTCCCATAATGCGTTGTCCGTCTCGTTGTAGACAATCAGGGGCAGCGGTACTTGTATGTTGCCATCCCACAGGTAGACGTTGTACATGCCGTATTCGTAGACATAGGTGCTGAGTTCGGGCATCTGTATCTCATGCCACCAGCCGATGAAATTGCCCGCTGCATCGGTATTCTTCTCCCAGTCGGCGGAGGCCAGTTTGTATGTCAGGGTGAACGTCTGCGAACCTTCTCCCTGCGGACCTTGAGGCCCCTGCGGTCCCATCGGGCCGGTGCATCCGAACAGGAGTACCGCAGCCCCAATCAGAATAAGCAGTTTTTTCATTGCTATGGAGTTTTGTGTTTTGTCGATTCCGTTCCGTCAGGCGGCAAATACCGTACCTTTCGCCCTCTGCCGTCTCTGCAAAGGTAATGTTTCCGGCCTTTGCGGAGTAACCGCCGCAGGTGAAACGTCAATATTTATACCTGACCCACTTGAACAGCTCTCTGAACGAGGGTTTCTTCCCGTACATGAAGATTCCGACGCGGTATATCTTGCCGGCGAGCCATACCGTGCCCACGAAGGTCAGGTAGAGCAGTCCCACCGATACCAGCAGCTCCCACATGGGAACTCCGTAAGGCAGGCGGGCCATCATGATGACGGGCGAGGTAAAGGGTATCATGCTGAACCAAAAGGCTATCTGGCTGTTCGGGTCCTGCATGGCGCTTACCATGACCACGATGGCGAGTATGAGGGGCACCGTGATGGGAAGCTGCAGGTTCTGGGTATCCTTCTCGTTGTCCACGGCGCTGCCTACCGCGGCGAACATGGCTGCGTAAAGGAGGTATCCGCCGATGAAATAAACGATGAAGCCTATGACGGTCGTGAGGATGTAGCGCATGTCCGTCAGGCGGCTGAGTATCGCCATCTCGTCGGCGCCGATGTCGCCCATGGCGGCCGGCATCCCTGCGGTTCCCACATTCATGGCGGCCGCGGCGGCCATCGCATCCCCCCGCGAAATAGTTTATCGCCGCGCCTCCCGCGACTGCGATGAATACCACCCAAATCAATAGTTGCGTGAGGGCTACGGAGGCGATGCCGAGTATTTTGCCCATCATGAGCTGGAAAGGTTTGACGGACGATACCATCAGCTCGAGCACCTTGTTGCTCTTCTCCTCGATGACTCCCCTGCATGACCATGGTGCCGTACATGAATACGAACATGTATATGAGCAGGCCGAAGATGTAGGCGGCTGCCATGTTCAGTGCGCTAGAGGAGTCCCGCGTCTCTCCGGAGTCGGTAATCTCCTTGGTCTGGAGCTTGATGGGAGTCTGTACCTCCGCGAGTATCTCGTCCAGATTGTCTATATCGTATGTTTTCAGCTTCGCGTCTTCCACTATCTTGCGTATCTGTCCCGATATGGACTCCTCAATCATCAGTGTGGAGGATTCGTACGTGAAGAGCTGGGCGGCTTTGGGGTTGCTCATGATGTCATGTCCTATGACCAGAATGCCGAAGGCCCCTTCCGGTGCCTGTTCCTGCATCTGTTCGAGGGTGCGGTCCGCCATCCGGTAGCGGATGGAACCTTCGTTCACGAGATGCGGCGCCACCATGCCGCTGTCGTCTATCACGATTATCTCCCGCTCCTTGTCGCTTTCGCGCGTCATCAGCCAGGCCATGAGTACGATGATGCCGACCATGCATAGAGGCATCAGTATGGTGGTGATGATGAAGCTTTTTCTTGCGTACGCGTTCGTTGAACTCCCTGCGTGCTATCAATCCGATTTTTCCCCATTGTCCTTCCTCCTTCCGGTTTAAAGCTGGCCTGCGACGGCCTTGATGAATATGTCGTTCATGCTGGGGATAATCTCCCTGAAGGAACGTATCTCGACGGCGGAGTTGATTGCGGAAACCAGCTCGCGTATCTGTTCGTGTTCGGTCAGATGTATTTTGAGCGCATTCCGCAGCGCATCTTCCCCTTCCGTCTCCAATATCGTGTAGCGGTTGGAAAGCTGCGCCTTCAACCGTTCCCCTGGTCGCCCCGGAACTCCACTTCGAAAATGTTGGTTCCGTGTTCGTGGCGGATATCGTCGAGTTTTCCGGTAAGGATGTTGTGCGATTTGTTGATGAGCGTGATATGGTCGCATACCTCCTCGACCGACGACATGTTGTGGGTGGAGAAGATGACCGTCGCCCCTTTATCGCGCAGGGCGAGTATCTCCTCTTTCAGCATGTTGGCGTTGATGGGGTCGAATCCGCTGAACGGTTCGTCGAAGATGAGCAGCTGGGGTTCGTGCAGGACGGTGACGATGAACTGGAGCTTCTGCGCCATGCCCTTGCTCAGTTCGCTCACTTTCTTGTCCCACCAGTATTCTATGCCGAATTTCTTGAACCACACCTTCAGCCGGGCGGTCGCTTCTCTGCGGGAGAGACCTTTGAGCTGTGCGAAATAGACGGCCTGTTCGCCCACCTTCATCTGTTTGTAGAGTCCGCGTTCCTCCGGCAGATAGCCTATCTTGTAGACGTCCTCCGGAGCGAGTTCGCGGCCGTCGAGGTACACCTTGCCGCTGTCGGGGGGCGGTGATGCGGTTGATTATCCTGATAAGCGTGGTCTTTCCCGCTCCGTTCGGGCCGAGCAGGCCATAGACCGAGCCGCGCGGTATCTCAAGCGATACGTCGTCGAGGGCCGTATGGTTGGCAAAACGTTTTGTAACGTTTTCAACTCTCAATATAGCCATTTGATAACTGTTTTGGGTTTTGGATAGCAACGGAACAAAAGGTGGGTTCTATCAATTCCATTTTTTATTTCTTGCATAAGACAGCAGAACCCTTTAACTGTCTTGAGCAAGATAATCTTGCGTAAAGTTAAGCAATTTAATCTCCCCCAAAAAAAATGAGGGATTTTTGCATTTTTTGAGGATACACCCCGTCTCTTTTTATTGGGCAATCGCCAATTCACGTTTATTGCACACAATCTGGATGTAGCGGAAGATGTTGTAGGTCAAATTTGTCATCGCCACATTCGCCTTTGCCCGTACAATCCCTATTGTCCTGACAATAAGGCCGTGCATACTTTGCTCTTCAAAACCGAATACGTGCTCGACAAGGCAACGGGTCTTGGACTTGCGCCTGTTCTCAGCCTTCTGTTTTTCTGTCAGAGGATGATTCCGACGGCCTTTCTCGCAGATTATCGGATTCATGCCATGCTACTTCACGGTTGACTCCTGCCCGGCATATCCTGCGTCAAGATACAAATCCTTATCCTTGTCTGACTCATCAAGCAGCTGCTCAAAACCTTTGGAATCATGCACATTGGCAGGCGTTGTTGCATACGAGAGGATTACCTTGTTGCCTTTGTCTACCTTGACATGCTGCTTGTAGCCGTAAAACGTGTCTCCGCGCTTCTTCGTCCAACGGGCATCCACATCCTTATGGAATTTCTTGTGAGGATTGTCATTCCACAGTTCGTCGCCCTTGCCCTCCTTTATCTTCGCATTCTCCTCACGAGTGTTGCGCTGGCGTGGGGCAACGACAAAACTGGCATCTATGATCCGCCCCTCGTTGAACTGAAGGCCCTTGGCCTCCATGAACGTACGGAAGTCTTCAAACAACTTGTCATACGCACCGACGGACGTGAGGGCTTCGCGATACTTCCAGATTGTCTTCTCGTCCGGTACATCATCCACGTTCTCTATCCCCAGAAAAGCGCGGAAACTGGTGCGGTCCACTATCTGATATTCTATCTGATGGTCACTCAGGCCATAGTAACGCTGGAGAAACAGTATCTTGAACATCAACACACAATCTATGGGAGGACGCCCGGCATTGCCCCTTACGCTCGCCTGTGAACAGAGGGCTTCCAATGTCGGACGGAATATCTCAAAGTCCACCAATGACGACAGTCTCTCTAGTGGGTTGCCTATCACGTTAAGGCGAGACGATTGATTCTCGGATTCAAACACACTTTTATAGCGTAACTTGCGATAGCGGCTTAACTTGTTCATGATCTATGATTATTTTGTCTGTTTCTGCAAATATAAGCATTTTATCCGATTATGCAACTTATAATCAGGGATTTAATTTATAGAAGTCCCCAAAAGTAATATTTTTTTCCGATGACCGGCTGCATTGCTGCGCTTATGTTGAGGCCGGACAATCGGTTCGGTTCGCCGTGCGGCGGAAAGTGCCGCAGCGGACGCCTGCCGGTATGCGGCATTTTGCCGTAACGGAAGGCGGGCGGATTCCCCCTTTCGGCCGTCCGTACAGGGCTGCAAAGGGGCATGAAGGAGGTTCGGGAGGCAACGATTCTGTCCTGCGGAGGATTCGGAGAGGCGTTTATCCGCCGTAATATTTGTTGTTATCGAAAAATAGCGTATATTTGTTACGCGACTTCTCATATTACCCCCGTACAGTTTTTAAGAAGGACAATATAAAGCCCTTCGGTTGGGGGTTACGGGGGCTTGAGAAGTCGCCTTTTCTACAATGCCCGCTCTGGTGAGCACCCCATGACCGGAGGGCGTTTTTGTGATAACAATTATTCTGCCATTATGGTCGGCAGCCTTTAAAATAGCAGGGCGGTGGTTCCACCGCCCTGCTTTGCGTATCTTCGTTTCCGTTATTCGTCCTTGTCGGTATCCGCATACGCCTTGAGCAGTTTCTCCTGAATATCGGAGGGAACCTGTTCGTACGAAGCGAACTTCATGGTATAGGTCGCACGGCCATTGGTGAGCGAACTGAGCGTAGTCGAGTAGCGGTAGAGTTCCGAGAGCGGTACCCGTGCCGAGAGGCGGTCGAGACCTCCTTCGGACGACATGCCTTCGATAATGGCGCGGCGGTTCTGCATGTCGCTCATGACATCCCCCATCTTGTCCGAAGGCACGAGCACCTCCACATTGTAGATAGGCTCCATAATTTTCGGACCGGCATTGCGGAATGCCTCCTTGAATGCGTTGCGGCCGGCGAGCTTGAAGGAGATTTCATTCGAGTCGACCGGATGCATCTTGCCGTCGTACACGATGACGCGTATGTCGCGGGCATAGGAACCCGTCAGCGGTCCCTCTTCCATCTTCTCCATGATACCCTTTGAGGATGGCCGGCATGAAGCGGGCGTCTATCGCACCGCCCACGACGGCACTGTAGAACTGCAGTTTGCCGCCCCAGTCGAGGTCGTACTCTTCCTTGTTCTTCACGTTGAGCGTGAGCTCCTTCCCGTCCACCTTGTACTTCGAGGGTTCGGGCATGCCTTCGTAATAGGGTTCGATGACCAGGTGCACCTCCCCGAACTGTCCTGCACCGCCGGACTGTTTCTTGTGGCGGTAATCGGCTGCCGCGGTCTTGGTGATGGTCTCGCGGTAGGGTATTCTGGGTGCGAAATATTCGATGTCTATCTTACTGCCGCCCATTATCTGGTCGCGCAGTATCTTGAGATGCAGCTCGCCCTGTCCCTGTACGATGGTCTGTTTGAGCTCCTTGGAGTACTCGACCAGCAGGGTGGGGTCTTCGTACCGGGCCTTGTTGAGCAGTTCGCCGAGCTTCTCTTCGTCGGCCTGGTTCACGGCCCGGACTGCGGCGCGGTAACGCGGTTCGGGGAAGACCATCGGGGAGATGACCGTATGCGAACCTGCGGGGGCGAGGGTGTCGCCCGTGCGGGTGGATTTCAGTTTCACCGTACATCCGATGTCTCCGGCACTCATTTCGCTGACCTTCACGCGGTTCTTTCCGGCAACGGCGAAGAGCTGGGACAGTTTCTCCTTATTCTCCGTGCGCATGTTCAGCAGCTCCATACCCTCGGTGACCTTGCCGCTGACTACGCGGAAATAGCTGATTTCACCTACATGCTGTTCTATCGAGCTCTTGAAGACGAAGAGTATCGTCGGACCTGCCGGGTCTGCCGGTATGTCGTTCCCCTCGGTATCCGTCATGGGAGGACGCTGGTCGGGGTTCGGTGCGACCTTGATGATGAACTCCATGATGCGCTTCGTGCCGATGTCCCTTTTCGCCGAGGCGCAGAAGATGGGCATCCAGTCGCGGTTGGCGATACCCATGCCGAGTCCCTTGCGGATTTCGTCGGGTTCGAGGTCGCCCTTTTCGAAATAGGTGTCCATCAGAGTTTCGTCGTTTTCCGCTGCAGCTTCCAGCAGTGCCTGATGCAGTTCTGCGGCCCTTTCGGCATGTTCGGCCGGTATGGGCAGCTCTTCGCGCGTGCCGTTGTCGTCCTTGAAGCGGAACATCTTCATGAGCAGTACGTCGATGAAGGCATCGAAGCCGGGGCCCGGGTTGACCGGATACTGTACGACAATCGGTTTCACTTTCGAGAAAGAGGCGATGCTCTCCAGGGTTCCCTCCCAGTTGGCCTTCTCGCTGTCGAGCTGGTTTATCACACCGACCAGCGGGACGTTGTATGTCTTCGCATAACGCGACTGTATCTCGCTCCCCACTTCGAAACCGTTCTGCGCATTGAACAGCATCAGTCCGACATCGGCCACCTTGAACGCCGCGAAAAGGCCGCCGCTGAAGTCGTCGGAACCGGGAGCGTCTATGATGTTCAGCTTGTGGTTCATGAACTCCGTGTAGAGTATCGTGGAGTAGATGCTTCGCCGGTTGGAGTGTTCGAGGTCCGTGTTGTCGGAGAGGGTGTTTTCGTTCTCTATGCTGCCCCTGCGGTCGATGACTTTTCCTTCGAAAGCCATCGCCTCAGCAAAGGTAGTCTTCCCCGAGCCGGGGGCGCCGAGCAGGACCACGTTTTTAATCTCTGAAGTTTGATAGTTTTTCATGCGCCGTTTATTATTAGGTTAATGATTCGCAACGGACATATCCCTTCCTCCGGCAGGCTGGCCTGCCGTTTCCGCGTGCGCCGCCCGGCGGCCCGTAACGGCCTTCGTTCCGGCGGCGGAGATATATCGACCCTAAATATAGGAAAACGCCGGAAGAAAACAAAGCGACGGTTGCCTAAATCATCAATAATTGTCATGTGCTCCGGCTGCGGAGGATGTCCTCCGTGTGGTTGTCCGCTTTCGGTCCGTGCGGCCGGTCTCCTCGCAGCGGGCCGGAAACATCGGGTATCCGCTGTGATACTTCGACGAATATTCCTATTTTTGCCCCGGTTACTGAAGGTCACTTTACACGGGAAAATCATGGTAAGGGCGGTATTTTTCGATATAGACGGTACGTTGGTGAGTTTCAAGACGCACAGGATGCCCGAGAGCACCCGGAAGGCGCTGGAGACGCTCCGCGGGCAGGGGATGAAGCTATTCATCTCCACGGGTCGGCACGAACTGCTCATCGACAACGTGGACAAATCCCTGTTCGATGGCATCGTGTCGCTCAACGGACAGTGCGTGCGGATAGGAGATGAGGTCATACATACCAATGCCATGCCTGTCGAAGATGTCCGTGCCGCGGTAGCCTTCGTCCGGAAGCACGGGGTGGCCACCATATTCGAGGGGGTGGATTTCATACGGATGAATACGGTGACGGATATGGCTCGCGAAGGGGCGGCCCTCATCAACCTGGACCTGCCCGAACCGACCGATATTTCCGACATTCCGAACCATCCCATCCTGCAGCTCATCTTTTTCGGGAATATCGAGCAGGAAGAGGCCGTGCTGCGCGGTATGCCCGCGTGCGAGGCTACGCGCTGGACGCATCTGCTCTGCGACATCATTCCCCGCGGAGGCGGCAAACATATCGGTATCCAAAAGGTTCTCGACCATTACGGGTTTGCCAGGGGAGGAGTGTATGGCGTTCGGCGACGGCGACAACGACATTACCATGCTCCGCTATGCCGGAATCGGTGTCGCCATGGGAAATGCCGATGCGGCGGTAAAGGCCGCGGCGGATTATGTGACTACCGGTACGGATGCTTCGGGCATTGCCAAAGCCCTCCGTCATTTCGGGATGCTGTAATTATTATTAATAAGGTATGCCCCGTGTCGGCCGTTGTGGTTTTCGGCTGCATTCGGGGGCATCTCCTGCGGGCGGGCGGTGTGTGCGGTCGCTCTCGGTTCATTTTATCAGTCCGTATTGCCGGAAGCTGTATGAAGAACCGTCGGCGATGATGATATGGTCAACGAGGCCGATATCGAAGAGTGCTGCCGCGTCGCCGATGCGTTTGGTGATGGATATGTCTTCGGGACTCGGTGCGGCCACGCCCGAAGGGTGGTTG
>VOFF01000782.1_pt1 | contig 42001 bp, 79 predicted proteins | sample 5384061 | NCBI WGS metagenome assembly VOFF01 (sample SAMN12384725, study PRJNA508395) | human gut metagenome | isolation source: healthy gut E | host: Homo sapiens | reverse complement strand
TATTAAAAGCCCATCCGGATTATCACATCGAATTAGTATTTGAGCAAGAAGCTGAAGAAGATAATGTGCTGACAATAATCGGAAACAGTTATTTACTGACCACCGCTTTTGTGAATCTAATAGAAAATAACTGCAAATATTCTTCCAACCGAACTTCGTCAGTCTTGATAGCCTATTGGGAGCAATGGGCAATCATCCGCCTGTCCGATAATGGTGTAGGCATGTCTGATACGGATAAAGAAAACCTGTTTAAACTGTTTTATCGTGGAGAAAACAAGAATATAGCTCCCGGAAATGGAATAGGTATGGCCTTGACGCAAAAAATCATCCACCTTCACAAAGGCGAACTTACCGTATCTTCCCATAAGGATGAAGGCACTACCTTTGTAGTAAAACTCCCGCATATTTAAGAAATTCTAATTGTTTTCTAATACCACTCTAATCATTCTCTAACAGCTTCCTTGTGAAGTCCTCCTTACTTTTGCATCGAATTAATAAATGCAGTTAGTAACTTAAAAAAAAAATAGAGAATATGGTATGGAAGAAAAACTGCGCTCATCACAGTACACATTCAATTCAGAGAAAGTATTTTTGGTTGCCACACAACCCAGTAAGTCAATCTATTCCTACTTGCAGACCACAAAGCTTGGACTAACACAGGGAGAAGTTCAGGAGCGACAGTCCATTTATGGAAGAAACGAAGTTATTCATGAACAGAAAAAGAATCCGTTTATCCTGTTTATCAGAACGTTCATCAATCCCTTTATAGGCGTTCTGACCGGACTTGCCATCATATCCCTGATTATTGGATGTATTGATGGCTGATCCTGGAGAGCAAGAATGGACGGGAGTCATTATCATCATCCATGGTGCTGTTCAGTGCTATCCTGCGTTTTTGGCAGGAATGGCGAGCAAGTGAGGCTACGGATTCTTTAATGAAAATGGTAAAAAAACACATGTCTTGCCAAACGTGCCGGTGAACAGGAAGAAGAGATCGAGATTACGGAACTCGTCCCGGGGATATCGTGTATTTGGCAGCTGGGGACATGGTTCCCGCTGATATTCGGATCATCGATTCTAAAGACTTGTTTATCAGCCAGGCTTCATTAACAGGAGAGTCCGAACCGATAGAAAAGTTTTCGGAATACAGGGACAGCAATTCAGGAAAAGGAAGCGTCATCGAGTTGGATAATATCTGTTATATGGGGTCTAATGTGATTAGTGGTGCGGCAAAAGGAATTGTTTTTGAAACGGGAAACAAAACCTATTTGGGTACGATTGCTAAAAGTCTGGTCGGGCATCGTGCTACTACAGCTTTTGATAAAGGCATTAGTAAGGTTAGCTTTTATTGATTCGCTTTATGTTGGTTATGGTCCCATTTGTGTTTTTTTCGTAAATGGCTTTACGAAAGGGACTGGTTCGAAGCTTTCATTTTTGCTATATCTGTTGCGGTCGGTCTTACTCCGCCGAAATGTTGCCGATGATTGTGACTGCCAACCTTTCCAAAGGAGCGATAGCCATGTCCAAAAAGAAAACAATCGTAAAGAATCTCAATGCCATTCAGAATTTTGGAGCGATGGATATACTCTGCACCGATAAGACCGGTACGCTGACCTGTGACAAAATTCGTGTTGGAGAAGATATATCAACGCAGATGGGAGTGATGATAACAGTAAACGTATTCTTCGTCATGCGTACTTCAACAGCTATTTTCAGACTGGTCTGAGAAACCTGATGGATAAAGCAATCCTTTCCCATGTGAGAGATTTGAATCTGGAACATTTGAAGGACGACTATACCAAAGTGGATGAAATACCTTTCGACTTTACACGCAGAAGAATGTCTGTTGTAATAGAAGACAGGCAAGGGAAACGGCAGATCATTACTAAAGGAGCGGTAGAAGAAATTCTCGATGTCTGTTCGTATGCTGAGTTCAACGGGCAGATTCATCCCTTGACTGATGCCTTGAAAACTAAAGCGCAGAAGATTAGTGAAGAAATGAATCAGCAGGGGATGAGAGTATTGGCAGTTTCCCCAGAAAAGTTTCATCGAGAAGGATTGTAATTTTGCCATCGAAGATGAAAAAGAAATGGTACTGATCGGGTATCTTGCTTTTTCTTGATCCTCCGAAACCTTCTGCTGCCGAAGCCATCGAGCAATTATATGCGCATGGAGTAGCAGTGAAGATTCTATCGGGGATAATGATGTCGTAGTGAAAGCGATTGCCCGGCAGGTAGGATTGATACCAGTCATTTTCCCTTACCGGGATAGAAATAGAGAATATGGACGATACAGCATTGAAAGAAGCAGTAAAGAACACCACTTTATTTTCCAAACTCACTCCATTTCAGAAGACATATATTATCTCTCTGTTGCAGGAGCAAGGCAACACGGTAGGCTTTCTGGGAGATGGAATCAATGATGCAGGTGCATTGCGTCAGTCGGACATTGGTATATCAGTCGATTCGGCAGTGGATATAGCCAAAGAAAGCGCGGATATCATCTTGCTGGAAAAAGACCTGATGGTATTGGAAGACGGAGTGCTAGAAGGGAGAGACATTTGGCAATATCAATAAGTATATAAAGATGACTGCCAGTTCCAATTTTGGTAATATGTTCAGTGTGATGTTCGCCAGTGCATTCCTGCCGTTTCTGCCCATGATGCCGATACATCTTATTGAGCCAGAACTTATTGTATGACATATCACAGACAACCATTCCATTTGACCGTATGGACCCGAGTTCCTAAAGAAACCCCGTAAATGGGATGCGTCCGATCTAAGTCGTTTTATGATTTATGTAGGTCCCATCAGTTCTATCTTTGATATTATAACGTATCTGGTTATGTGGTACGTATTTCAGCTGCAACAGCCCCGAACATCAGACACTGTTTCAGACCGGATGGTTTGTGGAAGGTTTGTTATCACAGACATTGATTGTCCACATGATACGTACCCGCAAGATACCGTTCATACAAAGCCGTGCCACATGGCCTGTGATGGGACTGACCTTCTTAATCATGGCAATAGGTATTCTTATTCCTTTCACCGCTTTGGGCGTTCCATCGGATTGACAGCTCTTCCTTTGAGCTTATTTCCCCGCTGGTTGGGATTTTGCTCTCTATTGCATTTTGACGCAGATCGTGAAGAATTGGTATATTAAGAAGTTTGTGCGCTGGTTATAGCTTTGTCTGTTTATCTCGCAAATTAAATGTATATATTGTAAAAAAGATTTAAAATTGAGACGAATTGTTCTGTCAAGAGTTTTTGCCCCTAAAATTAATTTCATATATTTAGGAGCAAGAACTCTTATTTATTTAGATTTGCAAACTTTCTAATATTCAGGTACGATGAAACACGATAATTCTTTTCTGTTAATAATATTATTGTTATTAGCCGGATGCGGGCAAAAAGACCGGGCAAAATTTCAATTCGAATCATCTGTACAGACAGAAGAAAGTTATTCGTTAGCAAAAAAGAATATATTAAAGAAGCTGTTATCACAGGAAAAGTGTTGAACCGACTTTTATCCTCAAGAAAAGGAATTAACTCTCATCATTCCATTTTTTTGGAAAATGGAAAATCAATATCGTACCCCCCCATACAAGAAGACGGCTCATTTTCATTCCGCTTTCCGGTTTATGCAAAATTAAGAGAAGTTTCCATTCGCAATTATGCAGAACATTTGTATATCCACCCGGGAGATAGCATACACGTGGAAATAGACTTCAAAGATCTTTTTCATCCCAAAGTAACAGGTGATGCAGAAAAACTGAATCAAGAAATACTGGCATTTACAGAAAGCGCCTACTATTACATACAGAATTATAGTATAAATCCGAATTTGAATATTAAAAATTTTGAGGCTGAATTAAAGAAGGAATATGATTTTCGTTTGGAGCGAGAATCGAGTATCTGACGAAATATAAGCCAATGGACGATGTTACATTATTTACTGAAGAGTTACTGAAACAGGACTATTATTACGCTTTGTTATCCTATGGTAACCAATGCCAGTTTAAAACGAAAAAAGAAAATGGACCGATATCATAAACTTCTGTCTGCAATCAATAAGCTTTTATAATAAAGGGATTCTTTCGGCACGTTTATATGATATTGCCGATGAGGTAGAACGCTATATACCTTATGGAATAACTTACAAAGATAAAAAAACATCCATCTGTAGAAGAGATAATGTCGGCAGTTGGAGAGAATGAACTGAACCAGTATATATATACCAAAAATGACAGTTGGCTCTTTGAGTGCTAATGATACACTTGCTTTGACAACGAGGCATACACAGTTTGATTCGATCGTAAAAATGCCGCATTTGCGTGCACAAGTGATGCAGATATATAATCAGACTAAATCTTACCTGGAAAATCCGCAACCAGTTTCCAACAATTTATTATATGGTGAGTTTCACGAAAACTCAAAGCTAAAAACATCTATGCCTTACATGGAACCCATCTATAATATACTTGAGAAGAATCACGGAAAAGTAATCTATTTCGATTTTTTGGGCTAGGTGGTGTCCACCATGCCTGGCAGAAATGGAACCTTTGAAACAATTGCGAAGTAAGTATTCCACCACAGACCTGGTCATATATTCCATATGTGTAAGTGAACCCAAGGAAGAATGGGAAGAATGTCTGAATGAGTATTCATTGAAAAACCGGGGAATTGAATGTATTTATGCATCTGATTATTTTGGAAAAGATAACTTACAGAAAATTCGCAAACAATGGAAAATAGATAGAATGCCCTATTATCTGTTGATTAATAGAAAAGGGCAAATTGTAGATTTCGGAACTACAGCACGTCCCAGCAATCCGCAATTTGTATCTCGAATTGAAGATGCCCTTAAATAACTTTATCATTAATAGGATCGTATGTCATTTCTTTATTCTTCTTTTTTCTATACGAAAGCTTTTTATTTTTTGATGAAAGTGATTTTTCTAGGGTTTGTTTTGCTTTTACGATACGTACCGTCATTGGATGGATGTCGTGAACTAACAATAGCTCCTATAACTTTTTTATCTTTTAGATATCCTTGATTGTAGAATAAGTTCACAGTATTGCCGATTTGTGTTATAGCGTGTGCAATATCCGTTCCTTTTAGTTCTACAAAAATATAAACACAATTAAGGGGTGATGTGTATACAAATAAGTAATCACACTTTCTATGCTCTGATGAACTATCAAAATAACCATCAATTTTTATTTTATCAACTTCGGAAATATCTTTTAGATGCAATAGTGAACTTACTTTTTATTTTCACAAATCGTAAAACGAGAAGTGCATTTACACTTTGAATTAACATATTTATGATCAAAAGAATCTGTATTCTTGAATACGAATCTTCTATTAAAACATTTACAACTCATTTCTTTCAATATTGCATAGTTCGTCAAAAAATATATCCTAATTTGTCAGAAGCCGTATCTATGTATTCAGCTCCCAAAGATTTTATGTCAGTATCTCTTATATCTTTAACAGTTCCATCTGAATGAAAAAAAGTAGGATGATACATCATCAAAATCAATTAGCGCCATTGATGGAATGAGTTCTTTAATTTTAGATAGCACCAACTTTTTTTATTGCTTTTCTTTAATATTTTTGTGCTAAAATTAAATTATCTACTACTGATAACACATATGGACTATGTGTCGTAATTACAATACTTCCATTTGATTTTCTCATCTTTCTCATGATCCAAATCAATAAGGAAGTGTTGAGTAGAAGGAAATAAATTTAATTCAGGTTCTTCTATTACTAATATCTGTTTTTTCTTGCTTTCAACATATTGGTTAAATACAATCCACAACGGAATAATTGATTGAATTCCACTAGAAGTTTGAGATAGTTTTACTTCTTTGTTTTCATTCATTAGATATACTGTGTCACCATTGTTATTGAATGACACTTTAATGTCAAGAATGTTTATATCAATATTTTTATACTGAATTCTTGCTTTTTCGTATAAGCTACCAAAAATCCTTTATGCAATCAGGAATACTAGCTCCTGCTTGAAGTAAAGAAAATATGCTATTAGAAAATGTTGAAATCAACAATCTTTCAGCTGGAATATATACTGGTATACATTCTTCATAAAGGAGTCCAACTAAGGCAGGTTTTATTAACTCTACCATTGCGCTGTCTTTTAAATCTAAGAGGTTTTTAAGACTTTTGATAAATTCTTTGTATGCAAAGTTATTTTTCTTTTTCTATAAATTTTAAAATAAAATCATATGACTTTGAAGTATTAGCCATTTCCATCAAATCAGCATCCTCGTAGTTACTGTGAAATTTATTTAAGCCTATTTCCCAATAGTATTTTTTTCATTGCTATAACGAATAATGGTTGTAGACGTAAATTCAAAATTAATATTATATTTATCCAATAACCTTAAGAAACTATTGAAATCTCCTTCTTTAATAGTCCAAAAAATCGAATTGTTAAATATTGCAAGAAGTTTTGCAATAGTACTTTTTCCACTAGAAGTATGTCCAATAAAGAAATTATATTTTTTATTTCTATATTTGCGGATTTTATAGCCCCAAAATCTGTTACAATTAAATGTGCCATGCTCATTAAAAATTAAAGTTATATCCCTCATATAAAGAATAACTATTGGCAAATGTAGTCATTAATACTGGTATAATACCTAAAGTAGTTCTTTTTTATAGAAAAAAACAAGAAAAAGTTAGTAGATGTTCACTCATATTATAAATTTTCGCTAACTTCTTAATGTCTTCTTTGCCATTCACAATATGAGTACTGTCACCGATCCGGATGGATGGCCTGACTACTTCATCGGAAGAAGACTTCTCGAACAGCTTAGTAATAGGGATAAAAGACAAGGCTAATATCAACCTTGTCTTTTTTGTAGCTCCCTCATCAATTCATCTACAATATATGCATCGCTCATGAGATATAGATCTCCAAGTCGGTGGACAATGCGCTGGTAGCTTTCGCTATTATAAAATATATCAAGTGCCTGTAGACTGGAAATATGCAGACGGGTAGCAAGAAGTTCTACAATGCTGTAATATTTGCCTTGCATTACAATATCTGCATTGGGGATTTCTTTTGAGGGAGATGGGATAGGCAAAAGTATAGCATCCACAAAATGTAAGTGTTCGTCAATTACTTTTTGGTTCGTAATACAAATTTGATTGTTAGGCTCTTGATGAATCAAACGTGACAATGCTTCTTCACGAGTGTAATCACCACGCATATAAAGGTCAATAGTACGTATCACACGGTCATCTGCTATACCGCCTTCTATTATGTCATAATCCTGCCATATAACATTCCCTTGTCGACATGCTACAACAAAATCCAGCCAATGTGCATCGTAAGTGGTAAAAGTGCAAAATAATGAAAAAGAAGAGTTGCGGCAGGCATCTATATCCAATGAATAAATATTGAGCCACACTTTTTCTCATGGCGAATATCAGCTGTGCGAAGAGGAGTCCCAACGAATAGCCTGATCCTTTAAATCAGTAAGATAAAAGCCCACTCCGAAATCAAGATTTGGTCGGCATACTCCAGCTAATGGTTGTTCTACACGGTAAGTAGAACCATGATAAACAGTTAACATGACTTATCTCCTTTTTGCTGTGTCGAAACTTGAAAAAGGACGATAATCTTTCGGTAACCATTGTGGATCACGATGATAGATATATTCTAATAAAGAATCTACTATGTAGGCTTTTGCCTTGGGTATGCAAAGTATCATAAAAGCATTTATATAGCCGTCTATAGCACCTAATTCTTTTTAGTTTATTATATACATCCGCACTATAACGTCCTAACCGTTCGGCTGTATTCTCTATACAATAGATAATAAACTCTAATTGTTTTTCTTTAAGGGTCATATTATTTTCTCCTTTCTTATCTTAATCCATTAGCGAAAAAGATTAATATTAGCAAAGATAGAAAAGTTCCTTCTTTTTCTTCCAATTAATTAGTATAGTATATCACGTTTCATTATGGATTAAATCAAAATCAATATACTTTCATTATAGCTTTATAGCTTTTTTTTCTTTCACCAACTTCCTCCATCTTTGAAATGCCCCTCATCAGCGTTTCTTCCTGTACCAGTCCTACCATTTCGTAGTGCTCTACGAATTGTTCTATTGACTTTTAAACATCACTCCTTTATTGAACTTATTTTCCAATAGAAAGGAGTATAATTCCGCTTTCATCTCCGTTTCTATTTCCTTTTCTATAATCAATGCACTATCGTTTCCGATATAGTTATAGACTTCCGGATTCTTCCCATTACGCGGTTTGGGCAGTACAAAAAGCAAATATTTCAATTTCTTTCCATGAAGTATTTTGCGGATGAGGGACAGATAGTTGATGAAGGAAGTGATAAACTGGAGTAATGTGGGAGAGATGGATAGGGATAAGTCGTTTGGAAGAAGAAGGAGAGGAGGAATGAGACTGGTTCTCTGGATCGGGTTCTAAACTTTGTCGATATCGGACATACATATATCCAGCCAAATATGGCTTGATATTAATTGTAACTGTAACCATGGAAGTTTGTAATAAAAAAGTATGTATATACAGCCCCTTGACTGTGAATTCCGTTTGGTTTATTGGAGAATATTCATGGTTATCGGGACGGAATTCTTCTTTTTTATAACAAATTAATATACAGCGTATTACAAATACTGTTTTTGGTTTAAAAACCAAGGAGCCGTTCCTTTTAAAGGAACGACCTGTTTTCTCACCGAGGAACGCCTTTGTTCCTTTTAAGAAACGGATGGCTCCTTAAAAATCCGGGAACAAAACTAGGTGTAATATTCTGATCTTCAAAACGCATAGTTGAAGTACTACAAGTAATATGTAAATATAAATAACCACCCTTACACATCGTTTGTTTTGCGCGTGTATAAACGTTTAGTATGTGTCACAAAAGATAATTGAATAAGTTGAATAATAATTTAACAATGTTTATCCGATAAGTCCTTTTATAGTTATCTAACCCTCATTTTAGTGATTTATAGAACTATTTTGGACGAAACTTCGGAATCCATGTGCAATTTCAGAACGTTTTACTTTAATATATATTTATTTTGTAATTTCGCATCCGATAATCATTTTATTAACGCAAGCAAAAGCAAAATATTCAATATACGCATCTGATGAAAATACAATATATAGCAATTCTACTTTTGATATGTTGGGGAAGCATTTTAAAATGTTCGGCCCAAAAGGTAGCAGTAAAAAAAAACCTGTTCTACGGTGCATATTCAGGTACTCCTAACTTTTGGGAGTAGAGTGGGGACTTTCTCCACGTACTACAATAGAACTTGGCGCTGGACTTAACTGGTTTACACCCAATAAAGCATCTTCAAATAAAAAACTGGTGCACTGGCTCGGTACAATGGAATATCGTTATTGGACATGTGAAAGATTTAGCGGACATTTTTGGGGAATACACATAATAGGAACACAATATAACATAGCCGGTCATCACTTGCCACTTTTATTCGGGGGATAATTCCAGCCATTACCGATATGAAGGATGGGGAGGCAGGAGGAGGCATCTCGTATGGTTATCACTTCCTTCTTAGTAATCGTTGGAGCCTTGGAAGCAAATATAGGTGCAGGATATGTGCGGCTACATTATGACAAGTTCCGGTGTAAGACTTGTGGTGAAAAGGTCGGAACAGAAAACCGCAATTATTTTGGACCAACTAAAGCTGCAATCTCACTTATATTTCTTTTAGAAAATAATACAACCATGGCAAAATTAAAATCATTCCTATACCTGTTAATCATATTCCTGACCATTTCTTCTTTATCATACGGGAGAAGAAAATCCCAAGAAATGGTATACAGGAATTATACAGCCAACAGCTCTTGAACTACAGCAAGCGGGAGATTCATTACATATTCAAATACTTTACAACTTTGATAATATACAAGTCAGCTCCAATCATTCTATAGAACTGATACCAGTATTGATTGCTGCAAACCATCAGATGGAATTGCCGGAAATATCCATTAAAGGTCGTAAGAACTATCAGAATCTGAAACGTAAACTTGCTTTGATGAATACGCAGGAACGTGCTTTTTTTTACCAGTCAGAAGCTCCATACTCCATATTAAAAGGGTATGGAATGACTGGAAAAAGAACAGATTCGGTACTCGTTGATAATTCCATTCGAGCCATGGATGAAGGATGCATATCTGAATGTAAAGAAAGAAGTGATGGGCTGTTGCAGGCCGGGCAGGTTACTATCAGCTATTCCTCTTTTTAGTGCTGTTACTTTGGAGAAACTTCCGTCCCTTATCAAATCACTCCACATATTAGTTACGTACAGCCAAAAGTTGAACCAGTCAAAAGTCGTGAGATGTCATGTGAAGCATTTCTGGACTTTGTCGTATCAAAACCGATATTAAACCGGACTATATGAATAATCCGACTGAACTAAAAAGATATCCTCCATGCTTGCCGAAGTGAAAAAAAATGATACAGCCATTACCATTCGTGGAATATCAGTCATTGGTTATGCTTCACCGGAGGGTGCTGTCCTTTTTAACAAACAGCTTTCCGAAAGACGTGCAAAGGCACTTGTTAATTACCTTCTCCCTCGTTTCCCTTTCTCTAAAGAATTATACAAGGTGGAATATGGTGGCGAAAACTGGGAAGGACTACGTAAAATGGTTGCAGGGTCTGACATGGCAGAAAAGGATGGAATTCTTCATATTATAGATCACATACCAGTTGAAATAAACTACCGAACGAATACCAGTCGCAAGAAATCGTTGATGTTATATAAACAGGGCAATCCTTATCGGTTTATGTTGCGTGAGTATTACCCACATCTGCGTAAAGCGATCTGTAAAATAGAGTACGATGTTCAGAATTTTAATATAGAACAGGCAAAAGTGCTGATTCATAGTCGGCCACAAAATTTGAGCCTAAATGAAATTTATTTGGTCGCTCTAACTTACAAAAAATGGTTCACCGGAGTTTATCGAATTATTTGAAACAGCCGTTAGCGTCTTTCCCTGATGATAAGATTGCCAATCTGAATGCCGCTTCGGCTGCACTTTCACGTAAAGACACTCTTTTGGCAGAAAAATACTTAAAGAGAGCAGAGACTTCCACACCGGAATACGAAAATGCCGTGGGAGTATTACATCTGCTAAGAGGTGACTATGAACAAGCAAAGTTACATCTAAATAAGGCTGCTGAATCCGGATTGAAACAAGCAAATCTCAATCTGGAGGAATTAGCCAAAAAAAAGAAGAAATATCGAATTGATGAGTAAACTAGATTATTGATTTTTTATATATTATAATTATCTTTTTTATTTACAACATTTAAACATTTAACAATGATGAAAACAAGAAGTTTTCTATTATCTACATTGGCAGTTTTTTATTTGCCGGCTGTAGTAGTGAAGATGCCCGGGAAGGGAATATTCCGGGTGGTGAACTGGATGGCAAAGCGTATCTGTCGCTTTCGCTGCAAAGTCACACAGCTACTTCAAGAGCAGTGAATGTAGAAGAAAAACCGGGAAGTTCTGGGGAAAGTAAAGCAGGGGCCGTCAAAGTTTTTATTATTTGACGAGGATGATGTGTGCCTTGATGTGGCTGATTTTGATGGTTTGACCGTTGGGAATAGCGGAGGAGAATCCGGTGGAACAGGGACCCCGGAAGCTGTAGCTAGCGATGCAAAAATTAGTACCAGAGAAAACAAAAAAAAGTATTTGTGGTTATCAATCCTTACACCGACGGGTGGGATTTAACTTCAGAAACTGTAAAAAAAACCTTGGTCTGCAATTAACACTGCTATTGAAGCAGTTATTGCCAACATCGCTACCAATGATAATTTCATGATGGCGAGTGCAGGCGAAGGAGCTGGCATAGAAGGGCATTGATGGGAGTAAAGGTGCATAAGCCGGATGGATATACCAGTGAGGCCATCAATAGATGCGGCAAAAAAGAAGCAAAAGACCATCCTGCTAGAAATCTCTGTGGATCGATTGAGTGCAAAAAGTAGAACTTGCGGTTAAGGATCCTTTTTCTACAAAACCTGACGGTGCCAAATTTACTTTTGGCGGTTGGGAATTAAGCGTTACCAATAAAAGTGTGAAACTGTATAGCGAACTTATCACTTGCGATAATGCCACGCCTGGAGCGGTTTATCGTCGGGATAAAAACTACTTGTCTGACGAGCAACCTGATGTATCAAAATGAGAGTACTATGGAAACTAATATGGATGCAGCTTTCAATTATCTAAAAAATATAGACAGCGAAAGTGAGGAGATGCCTGCTGTTGCACAGAGTAAGGGAACAAGTCTGTATTGTCTTGAAAATACAATGGAAGCTAAGGCACAGCAATTAGGGATTCACCACCAAGGTGGTAGTAAAGGCACAGTACACTCCTAATAGTTTGACTGAAAATAGTAGCTATTTTTCTTGGAAAGGAAACTATTATACATTAGAACAGCTTAAAACTGAATATTTAAAACATAGTGATGGTTCCGGGCTAAAAGTAGACCTACCCATATTCTTAAAGAAAGCGGGAATTATGACACAGGAGCAATTCGATGGTGATCAAGATACAAAAAATTCTGTAGTCGCTAGTCTTTCGGAAGGTGCTACAGCTACTCAATTAAATGCAAAAACTGGTATCATCGGACGTTTTTGTGCCGTGCGTTACTATCATGAATCTGTTTGCTATTACGATGTCCTGATCCGTCACGATCAGAATGTAACCGAAAAAGATGGCTTTAGGCCGATACGGAGTAGTGCGCAATAACTGGTATCACCTTGACCTTCAGAGCGTGAGCGGTCCCGGAACACCGTGGATTCCCCGATCCGTCTGATCCTGACAATCCTACACCTCCGGGAACTGATGATGACGAATCAGATGCTTACCTTTCTGTAAAAATCACTATCAATCCATGGACTTACTGGACACAAGGTGTTGATTTGCATTGATAAATGGGAATTAAAAGACACATAAAGAAATACAAAATAATCCTTGCCGCTTTTATAGTGGCAGGGATTACCGGTTGCGATGTCCTTCATGACGACCTTGATCAATGTGACCTCTTTCTAAAATTCCGATATGACTATAACATGGCAAATAAAGACTGGTTCGCCGAACAGGTGGAAGAAGTAAAGGTTTTCGTGTTCGATACGCAAGGAAAATATATACAGACACTTACTGATAATGGCCATTCGCTAAAAAAAGTCCGGACTATTGTATGCTGATACCATATCGTTTGAAAGGCTGTACAGCTGTTGTATGGGCTGGAAAAACGGATAAATTCTATCAGCTTCCGACAATGGATACAGGTGATCCAATAAATAAATTAACGCTGAAATATGAGCCGGAAAACAACATAAGTAACAACCATCTTGATGCATTATGGCATAGCGGTCCTCTATTAATGTTTTCTTCGGAAAATATCAGTAATACGGAAAACGTCAGCTTGGTGCGCAATACTAATGATATAACGATAGGCATTATACGAGGAAATAATCCGGTGGATGCTTCAAAATATGACATACAACTAATAACTGCAAACAATTCTTATGACTATAAAAATAATGTAGGTGAGAGCAGCAAGAATATAATTTACCATCCTTGTTCAGTTGAAGAGAAAGACAGTAAGACCGCCCTACAAACCCGCCTTCATACTCTTAGATTTATTAAGGATGCTGATACGACTTTTTCTATCACCGAAAAAGCGTCAGGAAAAACAATAGACATCGGAGGAAAAACAACTATAAACCTTATTGACTACCTGTTGATGAGCAAACCGAAAATGATGGGCGATCAAGAATACCTCGACCGCAGATACGAATGGGATATCAACATTCGAATCGGAGATAAGGAAGAGAATGGCTACATTGCATTGAGTATAACCATCAATAATTGGACCTACTGGTTCCAACCAACAGATATGTAAATCGTTTTTGAAGTGGAATTATGGCACGATTAAGGATGAATATAACTATCAACATAAAATTTTCGGCAAATGTCCTTCTTTTAACAATGTTTGCCCTGTTTACTTACTCTTGTACAAAAAGAGAACGAAGTAACAGGCGCACGTATTTACGAAGGAGAAAAGATACCGATGAGTATTAAAATGGGGAACGCGCAATGATACCACCGACAAAGATGAAGTCATAAATTCCGTACGTGCAATTGTGTTTAATGACAAGAACGAGCTGGTATACAACGACGTTTCTGATGCTTCCATAAATGTCGATGGCACATACACCGCTTCTATAAGAGCGGCACGGGGATATAACAACATTTATATCATATGCAATGAAACATCGGAGCTTACCGAAAAGCTCTCTGCTATTACACTGGAAAATGAAATAGAAAAAGTGACATTCTCTGCCGTAGGTATCGTTGCTCCTCCGCCCATGTATGGAAATGTGGCACGTGCCTATGTGGAATCCCGCAGTGACGGAAAAAACGCCACAGTAACAATTAATAATATTAAAATGACGGAATTGCCTGTTAGCGTAACCCGCATGGTATCCCGCATCAGCTTTACAGCTATTAAAAATATAACTAATCCGAATGAGGATTTCAAAGTAACCAAGCTCACTGTTAAAGTATGTCGTATGTCGGCCGCCACCCTATAGAAGAAGGGCGGGCATATACGGAAGATATTTGGTCGGATGACCTTACGATATCAGGAACAGGCGAGCTTGACAAAAATGGCGATTATATTATAAAAGATAATAACTATACTATTCCTGACACAGTGGATTTTATAACAATTCCTGCCACATATATTCCTGAACACTTGCTATCCCAACCTGAAAATGCTTCTCAGGCAACCTACCTTAAGATTGACGCGCAGTGCGTACTTAAAAGCGGAAGTTCTCAGGTGCTGAACTGCGTTTACCTCTTGAATATCGGTCAAGAGCCTCCCCAAAAAACCATATAATCTGACACGAAACAACCATTATCAGATATACGCCACCATACCGGTATGGGGTGCAATGGGATTATATGCGGAAATAGTGGCAATGGAGGAACATGATATTACCATCAACTGGAAACCTATCGACGGGCTGGTCATTGTGAGTGACAAGGCAGCAGATTATGACGCGGTTGCCGATACATCCAGAAATGTGAATATCTGGAATGATGTCAGCGGTTATTCAGGTATACTGAAAGCATATCATTCGGAGACGGGATATAAGGATGTCTTGTTCAAATACGGCAGCCTGATAGCCGTGCACAGCGGCACAAGTGCGGGTGAGGGTTTTATAGTCTCCTACCAATGCCAGTGCATTGAACGATGTACTTTGGTATCCCAGTTCATACGATCCCTTAAGCATCAGCGGGTGGACAGATATTCCCTACCTAAACACAGACGGAATTCCTGCAAATAACACCGTAGACCAAGTTAAAGCCGGGGTGGGAGATCCCTGCAAGTTGGCCGGACTTTCCGAAACCCAGATCAAGGCTCAAAACATTGTGGATAACGGGCAGTGGCACATGGCTACTCCGAATGAAAACCAAGCCCTGATAGCGGCATCGGATAACGAGAATAATTCATACGGTTATCCTTCTTTCCATTGGCTGCTTTCCCGCATAACCGGTATAGAGACGCGGGCGGTGTATCTCAGGGGACCGTTCCAATGGATGGTATTGGAACGACGACGCTTCGGTATTCGAATTCTCCGGTAATTCATCGGGTGCAAGTTTCCAAAGTGGCAAGGACAGGCAAAGTGCCTATATGATTCGCTGCGTGCGCAATGAAATACCGGAAAGCAAGATGGAGGCGGGTGCCATCTCCAGTCCTACTTATCAGGGAACCGAAAAGGTGTAAAAGCTTATTTCGGTATAAAATCAATGTGCCTTATTGGACGGCAACGCTTGTCACGGGAGAAGGTGCGGGAACAGCGGAGCCTACTGATTTCTCGTTCGCATCGGATGGCACCATCGTACATACGACCCACGGAAGCAATACGGAAAATATCCCTGTATACGTCAAACGTAAAGAAAGTGCTTCACCGCGTTCATTCAGAGTGAAGGTGGAAGGAGTCGGTTTGGACGGACAGACAAGGAGCATACTGCTCACCGTCTCGCAAAGCGGATATGATTTACGTGCTACTACCGGATTAAGTAGTCTGGGTAATATATCTCAAACGGGAGGTACTTATACGGTGAGTATCCAGCTTACTCCGACGGATATCTCCATACCTGCCGGAAAACTGTTTTTGCAGGTTATTTATGGGGCGTCCAAAAGTGTCTCAGTACTAAAGTGAATACTGAACCGAATACGTATAGTTATTCTGTCTCGATAGAAATTCCAGAGAACAGCAGTCCGAGTTCTATCAATCTTACTGTTAATATTCTACTGGCGAAAGATACCGGAGTGACAGTTCCTCTCGGCAGTCCGTCAATTACGCAAAACGGCTACTGATGTCCTCTCCTTGGATGAAAATTTGATAATAAACATATACGATATGAACCTAAGAACAAAATATAAAAAGATATTTCCGGGCAGCCTGCACCACCTTGCTGTTGCTGGCGTTCGTGGGCTGTGCAAAAGATAAACTGGTAGAGTACGGTCCCGGTGACGCTACCGGTAAGGTGGTTATGGTCAGCCTGAAAGTCGGTATTCCCCCGCTGTAGAGCCTGCATCAACGAGCGGATATTCCGCCGCTAAGTCGCTTTTTAGGGATAGGAACGATTCCGGGTTGTCGTTTACAGTGGCTTTGGAACAAGGACAAGAACCACATGAGGTAACTACCCGGGTATCTGACGGCACGACCAAGTTACACAACCTTTGGCTTTTCCAATTCGATGAGCACGGTTCCATTAAGGAAATCCTCATAAACTGAGTGATGCAGTAACAGCCATAAATGATTTGATGACGATAGACGTCCCCCTCGTAGTATCAGAGAATCAAACCTTGTACCTATTGGTATTAGGCCCTAAACTTAACTATGATATGAGCGGAGTGAGAACTCTTGATGAACTCAAAAAATGGAGTTTTGATTATCTAATAAATGTAGAAGGGCATACCCAATCGCTTATCACCGCAGATGATGAAGTACCGCTGGCCGGAGAAGTGTCAGGTGTCACTGTGGTGGACATCGACGGTGGTAAGCGTGGTCTGAGAATACAACAAACCGGCCGGGTTTGTAGGAGGCATCGAAATCGAGAGGTTGATGGCACGCGTTACCTACGTTACAAGTTCGAGGTGGAAAATTACCGGTTACAAGGTTTGAAATTGCTGAATGTGAACAATACTATCCGGCTCACCAATCTTAAAAAAATACCGATGCGGATACATACGCCACATTTGAAATGGATCAGTTGGGTGAGCCCGATTCAATGGCTATTACTCGGCAACATGGTATGTAGCGCAGAATCGGCAAGGGACGGTTACAACTATTCTAAGTGAAAGCCAGCGCTACTACAAAGTGGTCAATAAGGTGCCTTCAGGTGCTGCGCCGCCACTGGGCACGCAGATAGAGGCATGGGCATACCCTACTACCGGAACAAAAATGAATACGCGATCTACCAGATATATGTTGGGAATAATAACACCAATAAGCTTCGATGTGGAACCAACCATTTTTTATAATTTGCGTACTGCCATAAACGCAGAGATAAAACTCGGCGAAGAACGATGAACGGATCAGGGCATATACCATCAGCCAGTATGTGGAATTTTTTCCAGCCTTAACGTAAAAGGCTTCTGGGGCGTCATTCAGCACCCTGTAACAACAAAAACGGGTGCCACTTATGACCTGGATGCAGCTTATAGTGTCCGCCCGATAGTTATACAGACTCAAGGACGGATGGTGGAAGTGGAAATATATACTGACAAAGATTGTACGCAGAGAGCCGATAAGGGAAGCAGTTGGCTCTCCTGTCTTCCTCTTTCCAACTATACGGATGCATTCAATAATGTTAAAGAGCCATTGGATACCCGTGTTACGGCAAGTTCCATACTTCCCACTCAGGTGAAGTTTTATCTCTATAATAAGGAATACATTTATGATGATGACGGCAAACTGGTTGACCCGGGTGAATCCGATAAATTAGGAAAGCGTTCTTTATACATTAAAAGTAACTACTATGCCAGAGGGTGAAGGAGAAACATTGCAAACTTTCCATATATTCAGACTGGACCAGCGCCCGGCAGTATATGCCGGGTGTTTTGGAGGAGAAAGAGACACTGACGGAAACTATACAATGGGATTGGTGCATGACAGACCGCAACGTAGTGTATACCAGTATGACGTATCATCGGGTAAAGTGGAATATGGTTACGATGGGATTGTGACAGCTGCTCATTCATACGGGACGGATGACGTGTATTATGGAAAAAACGCGACGGTAAACACGGCCGAGAATATAAAGAACCTTTACTTGAGTGGTTATATACCTGTTCCGCAGAAAGATGCTTCCGGACATATATTGCTATATCAATATCAACACCCCGCTAGTACATTTTCTGCAAGGGCTTGCTATGATAAGAACCGGGATGAAGATGGAAACGGACGAATAGAAGGGGAGGAGTTAAAATGGTATTTACCGGCATCCAATCAACCGATTGGCCTCTATATCGGCAGTCTATTAGATGCCAGCAGCGGGCAAACAATTACAGAAGATGGAGGTATTTGCCAAAAGGTGGTATTACGGGCTTAACTCTTACTATAAGACTGAGGGTGGTGCAAGGGGTGTAAGAGACATCCTCTCCCTTCCGTTACTTATTAATGATAAAATGAAAATATAAAGAATAAAATGAAAAGAATAACTGTCATAATCTTCGCATCCCTTTTTATCTTGCTAAAGGGATATTCCCAGACAATAGAAGTCTATGAAGATTCAAGGGAAACAGGTATGCGGCTATTAATTCGAAAGATTTGCCGAAACAAAGGATCAGAGAGATAAAAGTGCTGTCTTTTTATAACAACATTCAATTATACGAATACACCCCGACTGGTCAAGATACGAATCCTATTACCGATAGTGAGGGCAACCCTGTTTATACAGACAGGATTATCCGGCATATAGATAGCATGTCTGAGGCAGGCAAAATCAATAAGACTGTATCTGCATTTTTTATAGTCTCTCCGGATATCGTATATAGCGATGGCAATGATAGCGAGGGAAAAGACAGTGGAACGCAAACAATGAATTGGGCTACGGCAATGGCTATCTTGCTACGGCAAACAGTAATAGTTATAGTACGGAGAAGAATATTGCTGTTCCCAAAGGGATGCGCAATGTATCGGGGAAAGACGGTCAGGACGCTCCAGGGAACATGGCGGATACCTACACTGCGTGAAGGAAGCCTGATTATGATTTATTATAAGAATTAGAGGCCACAGCTACCCAAGGTACCGATTGTAAAGCATTTGCCTTATCTGACATAAAACCAACCACCTATTGGTTAGCGACGGAAAAATACAATTTCTTCTCAAAGCATGGTCAATGACAATTTATCCTGATGCGACAAAGAGTGAAATATAAGTCTGTCAGATATCTCTCCAAGACAAGCTCCTATTATCTCCGTTGCATCCGGGATATTCCATAGAATAGAAATATAAGTTTGCTCATTCATTTACAAAAGATACAAAATAACTGATCAATCAAATGAAAACGATAAAAGCCGAAATATTAATGATTGAAGGAGCGCCGTTTCCTGTCATCAAAGAAATATATGATCCTTCAAATGAAAGGCGTAATGGGACCATTACACCGGAAGCTCCCATTATTATCACCGGACAGAACCTGGATATGCTGACATGGGAAAGTACCAATCTATACCTTGTCTCTTCCGTCAATGACAGAATGTTGATAGAATGTGAAGATATCCATAAATATTCGGACGATAAGATTTATATGACAGTTCCTGATATTAGTGAAGGTGAATATTTCCTGGCACTGATGATTTTGATGAAAGATAAAGAAAGTTTTTATACATCTTTCCTATATCTTTGGTGGTACAGTTTGCTCAATCGAAATGGCACGACTGACATCCGTATGATAAAAATAACGGCAAACAACATAATTGATAAATAGCAGTCCATGGAAAAGAACCAGCCATATAAGCAGGATAAAGTATTCGATAATATATTGGAAACAGAAGAGTTTAACGTCTATACTAAAATAGACGATTTACCTCTTGATGAAAAAATCCTATGTATCTTGAAGAAGGGATAAATGGGATATGCACGGGAGGAAGTGCGTTATTCAATGTTTTTGGTAACAAACGACGGATTGTTTCCAATGATCTGGTAGTCATTTTCCCTTTTCAGCTGGCTTCTGTCACGGAGATTAGCAGTGACTTTTCAATGACGTTTCTAAAAGTACCCAAAAGCCTGTTTATGGATACAATAAGCGGGATATGTATACCTACGCTTGATTTCTTTTTCTATATGCGGAAAAAATTTCAGCACTCCGCTATATGATGAAGAGTGCCAACGTTTCATTCACTTTTGCAATATTTTTGATTTTTCGTATCAACTTGCCCCGCAACTTATTCAGACGGGGAGTCTATCATGCAGTTATTACGTGTTTTCTACTGGGATATATATGTGGCTTATAAAAGAAATCCGAAAGCTGCCGAATTAGTAAAATACACCCGTAAGGAAAAAACTTTTATTAGACTTTTTTGTTTGGTGATCGAATTTCATACCGTAAGTCGGGATGTTGCGTTTTATGCGAAAAAGATGATGTGTGTCCGCCAAGCATCTTACAATGGTAATTACAGATATGAGCGGTCGTTCGGCAAAAGACTGGATTATAGATTACTCCCTTCTTGAAATAAAGGCTCTTTTTACGGGATTCTGACCTTGAAATAAAAAGAAGTGGCCTCACGCACGAATTTCCAGTCGAACTCTGTTATGACAAGATTCTTTTCGTGAACATACCGGTATGACTCCGTCTGAATACAGGGAGAGAATTTACGTTAAAAATGAATTTGAGTTATAATTAGTTGAGTTATATATGAAATACCGCCTGTGAAGGTCGTCTATTGTTTGTTTTGTTTGTGTGTGCACCTTCTTCCGAGAGTAGGAAAGGAGGTGCACCTTTTTTGATTAAAGTTGTTATATTCCGATCTCATAAGCTAATAGTGAGTACAAAACAGAATGTTTTTCGTCTTATCTATAGTAAAAACATAGACTGGAATGAAAAAAGCCGACTGAAACAACGAATATTTGCACTTTCTCTATTAGCATGGACAGCCGTATGCCCTGCCGATGCACAGCAAACACGCTCGCTTCGCGATCAATTCTTAAGTCCTTCCGATGAAGCAAAACCCTGGACTTTTTGGTATTGGATGTATGGTGCCGTGTCTAAAGAAGGGATTACAGCCGATTTGGAGGCAATGAAACGTGCAGGATTGGGAGGTACTTACCTGATGCCGATTAAAGGTATTCATGAAGGCGCCCAATACGATGGCAAGGCGCAGCAGCTAACTCCCGAATGGTGGGAGATGGTGCGTTTCAGTATGGAAGAAGCAGATCGTTTGGGACTGAAATTGGGAATGCACATCTGTGATGGTTTCGCATTGGCGGGAGGCCCTTGGATTACTCCTGAAGAATCTATGCAGAAAGTGGTTTGGAGCGATACGATTGTAAACGGAGGAAAGTTGATGGCTATTTGCTTGCCAAACCGGAAGCCTATGAAAACTATTATGAAGATATTGCATTATTCGCTTTGCCGGTAAAAGACGCAGCGGACGAGATGCAGGCAAAATTACCTATGTCAATCTAGCCACGACAGGAAATATAAAAAGCACCTCAAACAGTGAATATGGATGCGGCGGGAGTGATCCGTTCTTCATATCCCCTGCTATATCCAGTATGAATACGGACAGCCTTTTACTTGCCGCAATATTGAAATTATTCTAAGTGGTAATAATTATCAGGCACACCGTCTGAAAGTAATGGCAAGTGACGACGGAGTGAATTATCGTTTGGTTAAGCAGTTGGTCCCTGCCCGTCAGGGATGGCAGAATACGGATGAGAATTCAACTCATAGTATTCCCGCAACTACAGCCCGTTATTTCCGTTTCTACTGGACACCCGAGGGAAGTGAACCGGGAAGCGAGGATATGGATGCCGCAAAATGGAAACCTAATCTGAAAATAAAAAGAATTACGCCTGCACCGGGAAGCCCGTCTGAACCAATGGGAAGGAAAAGCCGGACTGGTATGGCGTGTTGCTCAAGCTACCCAAGAAGAGGAAGTTGGGAAACAGGACTGCTATTCACTTTCACAAGTCATCAATCTGACAGAGCAATATACCGGTCATTCGAATGGAAAAAACATTGACCGCCACTCTCCCCAAAGGAAAATGGAAATTACTCCGCATGGGACATACAGCTACCGGACATACCAATGCGACAGCGGGAGGCGGAAAAGGATTGGAATGTGATAAGTTTAACCCGAAAACGGTACGGAAGCAATTCGATAACTGGTATGCGCAGGCATTTGTAAAGACCAATCCCGAAATAGCTCGTCGCGTACTGAAATATATGCATGTCGACAGTTGGGAATGTGGCAGCCAAAACTGGAATAAACGTTTCGCTATTGAATTTCAGAAACGTCGTGGCTACGATTTGATGCCTTATCTACCTCTATTGGCAGGTATTCCGATGGAAAGTGTCGAACAAAGTGAAAAAGATTCTGCGAGACGTACGTACTACCATATCAGAACTCATCGTAGATGTGTTCTATCAGGTATTGGCGGACTGTGCAAAAGAATATGATTGCCAGTTCTCGGCAGAATGTGTAGCTCCGACGATGGTAAGCGATGGTCTACTACATTATCAAAAAGTAGATCTTCCAATGGGCGAATTTTGGTTGAACAGTCCCACACATGACAAAAACCGAATGATATGCTCGACGCTATTAGCGGAGCGCATATCTACGGAAAGAATATTATTCAGGCTGAAGGATTCACCGAAGTGCGTGGCACGTGGGATGAATACCCCGGAATGTTGAAAGCCTTGTTGGATCGTAATTACGCATTAGGAATCAATCGCCTTTTCTACCATGTATATGTACATAATCCCTGGCTGGACCGCAAGCCCGGCATGACATTGGATGGCATCGGACTATTCTTCCAAAGGGATCAGACCTGGTGGGATAAAGGGGCAAAAGCCTTTTTCCGAATATGCTACCGTTGCCAGTCGTTGTTGCAATATGGACATCCGGTAACAGACATCGCAGTCTTTACAGGTGAAGAAGTGCCGAGACGTTCGATATTACCGGAACGATTGGTTCCCCTCTCTGCCGGGAATCTTTCGGTGCGGAACGAGTGGAAAGTGAACGCAGCCGTCTGGCCAATGAGGGACAGCCTTTACGTGTACGCCCGGTAGGTGTTACTCATTCAGCTAACATGGCTGATCCGGAGAAATGGGTGAATCCGCTTCGTGGATATGCATACGATAGTTTTAATAAAGATGCAATCCTTCGTTTGGCGAAAGCAGAAAACGGACGAATAACGTTGCCGGGTGGAGCAAGTTATAAAGTGTTGGTACTACCTCTTTCACGTCCAATGAATCCCGAACCTGTATTGTCATCGGAAGTGCAGAAGAAAATCAATGAACTAAAAGAAGCTGGCATTTTGGTGCCTTCTTTACCTTATACAGAAGAAGATTTTTCCGTGTATGGCTTGGAACGTGACATGATCGCCGGAAGATATTGCCTGGACGCATCGTCGTGGTGAACTTGGTGAACTCTATTTCGTAGCCAACCAAAAGAACGAAACACGCACGTTTACTGCAAAAAGTATGCGTATTAACGGTAAGAAACCAGAATGTTGGAACCCGGTGACGGGTGAGAGAATATTCATCCTTCCTATCGTATCAATGGAAACCGGACAGAAGTTACTCTCACATTGGCTCCTAAACGAGTCCGTATTCATCGTATATCCTGTGGAGGGAGTACATGAAAGGCTATGGAGAGTCCTCTCTCCAACTGCAAAAAGGAGAAAAAGACACCTCCAAAGCCCCTTTAAACATAGCTTTGGAAGCAAAGGAATATGCTATAACTTTTGCAGCTAACCAAAAAAAAGCGCTCACACGAAAAAAAACTCTTCGACTGGAGCCAAGAATCGGATGAACAGATACGTTACTATTCGGGGACAGCAACCTATAAGACCACTTTCCGCTGGAAAAAAATAAACCGAATAAAGATCAACAGATTTATCTGAATCTGGGAACAGTTTATAATTTGGCAACTGTTCGTGTGAATGGTGTAGATTGTGGCACAATCTGGACAGCTCCTTATCGTGCAGATATTACAGGTGCCTTGAAAAAAGGAATTAATGAGCTTGAAATAGAGTTACAAAATACTTGGGCGAATGCACTGACAGGAGTTGATGAAGGAAAAGCGCCGTTTGATGGCATTTGGACTAATGCAAAATATCGCAGGGCAGAGAAAACGTTGCTTCCGGCAGGATTGCTCGGACCTTTGAGTTTTTCTACCACAGAATAAAATAGATTTTTAAGGCACGGATTACGCGGATTACACGGTTTATGAGAATCGTATTACATAAAGTAACAGCGCAATCCATGTAATCCGTGCCCAATTCATTATAATATAGCTAAAGTATGAAAAGTTCAATTATTAAAACAGGTGCAATGTTGGCAGGTTTTTCTGCTTGCCTGCCTGTCAACACACGCAGAAGTAAAGCTACCGGCTATTTTTTTCTGATGGCATGGTGATGCAGCAACAGACCAATGCAAACCTTTGGGGGACAGCGACTCCTCATAAAAAAGTAACAGTGACCACTAGTTGGAATGGAAAACAATATGCAGCAACAGCAGATAAAAATGGGGCATGGAAACTGACAGTAGCTACCCCGAAGCGGGAGGCCCTTATACTGTAACCTTTGACGATGGAACCCAAAAGACACTAAATAATATTCTGATAGGCGAACTTTGGCTTTGTTCCGGACAAAGTAATATGGAAATGCCGATGAAAGGATTCAAAAACCAACCGGTAGAAAATGCCAATATGGACATTCTTCACAGCAAGAATCCACAAATCCGTCTGTTTACGGTGAAACGTACTTCTACATTCACTCCGCAGAATGACGTTATCGGTTCCTGGAAAGAAGCTACTCCGGTTAGTGTCCGTGAATTCAGTGCAACAGCCTATTATTTCGGGAGACTGGTAAAATGAAATATTAGATGTTCCGGTCGGATTAGTTGTAGCAGCCTGGGGTGGTTCCGCCTGTGAAGCATGGATGACAGCAGATCTGGCTGAAAGCCTTCCGGAAGCAAAGATTCCTCAAACGGAAGCCGACATAAAATCTAAAACCGTACTCCGACCGTGCTTTATAACGGTATGTTACATCCGTTAATCGGTATGACAATGAAAGGTGTGGTCTGGTATCAAGGAGAAGATAACTGGAATCGTGCCCATACCTATTCGGATATGTTTACTACATTGATTAACGGTTGGCGTGCCGAATGGAAACAGGGAGATTTTCCTTTCTATTATTGCCAGATAGCTCCGTATGATTACGGGATTATTACCGAAAAAGGAAAGAAGTGATAAATTCGGCATATCTCCGGGAGGCACAGGCAAAAGTAGAACATCGTGTAGCTAACAGCGGCATGGCTGTACTGTTGGATGCAGGAATGGAGAAAGGGATTCATCCCGCAAAGAAACAGATTGCCGGAGAACGCCTGGCACTTTTGGCTTTAACTAAAACGTATGGAGTGGAAGGCGTGAATGGCGAAAGTCCTTATTATAAAAGCATTGAAATAAAAGAACGACACCATAGTCGTTAGTTTCGAACGTGCAAATATGTGGATCAGTGGCAAAAACTGCTTTGAATCGAAAAACTTCCGGATAGCAGGCGAAGATAAAATATTCTATCCGGCTAAAGCATGGATTGAACGTAGTAAGATACTTGTAAAAAGTGATAAAGTCCCGCATCCGGTAGCTGTTCGATATTGTTTTGAAAACTATGTGGAAGGAGATGTATATTGCGACGGATTGCCTTTAGGGTCTTTTCGTTCAGATGATTGGTAATCGCAAATAAACAAGGTAAAATATGAAAAAATATATGAAGAGATTTTATCTGATTATAACCATACTGTTTGTTGGCGTGTCGGCTCTTTGGAGTCAGCATGCCAATGTCATTTGGAATACTCCCAGTCATAATTCTTCTGAATCTATGCCCTGTGGCGGTGGAGATATCGGGATGAATATATGGGTAGAAGACGGTGATGTTATGTTTCTATGTGAGCCGTAGCGGCACATTCGACGAAAAAAACTGCCAGTTAAAACAAGGGCGTGTACGTCTCCGCCTGTCGCCCAATCCTTTCAAAGACGCTAAAAGATTTTCGTCAGGAGTTGAAGTTAAAAGACGGATATGTAGAAATCGCGGCAGGAAACACGCAGATACAATTTTGGGTAGATGTTTTTCATCCGTTATACATGTAGAGGTAACAAATGAACAACCGTTGCAGACTGAAGTCTTTTATGAAAATTGGCGCTATCAGGAACGACCTGTCAGAAAAAGGAGAGGGGTCAACAGTGTTCCTACAAATGGGCTCCCCGAAAGGTACTGTGACGGAGGCCGACTTTATTTCTTTAGACAAAATTACTGATTCAACAGGAAAGGCTGAAATAAATAGGACTTCAATAAAGAGGAAACCAACTTCTGTTTTATCATCGCAATCCCGAACAGACCGTTTTTGACGTAGTTGTAGCTCAACAAGGAATGAACGAAGTAAAATCTCAAATGATGAATCCTTTGAAAAACTTGACTTTTGGAGGAACTCTTTTGGGCGAAAACTTAGAATTTGCAGGCACTGCTGGATGGATGATGTATATGCCGGCACAGACTATCGTGCCTGGAAATTTCGTTCTTCCAAAGCAGCCCGGAAAGAACATATCTGTATTGTGTTACATACAGACCAGACAGAAACAATAGAAGAATGGGGAGCAGGGACTACAAACTGCTTTACAAAGAATAGTCCCCAAAGGCAAAGTTTCATCGAAAACTATCATACAGGATAAAAAACAGACACGTTCGTGGTGGAATTCCTTTTTTGGCAACGCAGTTTTATCGAAGCAGAAGGGAGAAGCAAAAGAAATAACCAGAAACTACACCCTTTTCCGCTATATGCTGGGATGCAATGCTTATGGCAGCGTACCGACTAAATTTAATGGCGGACTATTTACCTTTGATCCTTGCCATGTCGATGAAAAACAATCTTTTATCCCGGCTACCGGAAATGGGGAGGTGGTACGATGACTGCACAGAATCAACGTTTAGTATACTGGCCGATGCTGAAAAGCGGAGACTTTGATATGATCCCTTCCCAGTTTGATTTTTATAACCGCATGTTGAAAAATGCAGAACTGCGAAGCCGTATATATTGGCAACATGATGGAGCCTGCTTTAGCGAGCAGATCGAAAATTTCGGTTTGCCGAACCCCGCAGAATATGGTTTCAAACGACCGGACTGGTTCGACAAAGGATTGGAGTATAATGCCTGGCTGGAATATGAATGGGATACGGTTCTTGAATTCTGCCAAATGATATTGGAAAAACAAAGAACTATGCAAATGCTGATATTACCCCTTATTTACCTCTCTTGATCGAAAGTTCGCTGACATTTTTCGATGAACATTACCGCAACTAGCTTCCCGCCGGGGACGGAAAGCGTTGGACGGCAACGGACATCTGATCCTGTTCCGGGTTCTGCTTGTGAAACATATAAAATGACCAATAACGCAAGCAGCACCATCGCCGCCCTGAAAGTGGTATTAGAAACATACGGAGAGAAAGAGGAGATGCTAAAAGCAATACCTCCGATTCCATTGCGATACATAGAAATAAAAGATACGTTGAATCCGACTATTGCTCCGGTCTTGAAGCAAACAATTTCGCCCGCCGTAAGTTGGGAACGAATTAATAATGTTGAAACGCCACAACTTTATCCAGTGTTTCCATGGCGTATTTATGGAGTAGGAAAGGAGGATCTGGATATAGCCCGTAATACCTACTTTTATGACCCGGATGCCATCAAGTTCCGTTCGCATACCGGATGGAAACAAGATAATATATGGGCTGCCTGTTTAGGCCTGACCGAAGAAGCAAAAGAAACTATCTTTAGCCAAATTATCGAATGGACCGCATCGTTTCCCCGCATTTTGGGGACCGGGATATGACTGGACACCCGATCACAACTGGGGAGGTAGCGGCATGATAGGACTTCAAGAAATGCTATTGCAAACCAATGGAGAACAAATACTCCTTTTCCCGGCATGGCCGAAAGAATGGAACGTACATTTCAAACTTCATGCTCCGGGCGAAACAACAGTAGAAGCCACTCTCAAAAACGGAAAAGTGACGGACTTGAAAGTTTTACCGGAAAGTAGAAAAAAGGATATTGTTATAATGATTGAAAAGGAAAAATGATAATTTTGCGGAGTGCCCTGAAAAGGGCTTAATTATATAGCGTAGGGCAACGCCCTAGTAAAAACGACAATCTGAATTTGCGCCCTGAAAGGGCATAATTGTATACGGTTCCGCCCTTTCAGGGCTTGTGGCTGGTGTGCTTTTTTCGTAGGGCGTTGCCCTACGCTATATAATTAAGCCCTTTCAGGGCACCCCAATAAATATATAATTGTAACGCTTTCAGCCTAACTGATAAAAGTCCCTGCAAAATTTATTTTACCGCTAAATTCCCATTTAACGAATGAAATATATAAATAAAAATTATGAATAAAAAGACCATTTATCATCTTATCAGCTTTTCTGTTGCTATTCTCACTGATAGAGAAAGGACAGGCTACAGAAACTTACCGTCCCGAGACATCGGTTGCCGGATTCATCCAGCTTCCCGGTAGCGGGCGACAAGTCTATAATTTCAATCCGGGATGGCGCTTTTTCAGAGGCGATGTCCGGGGAGCAGAAGCGGTAAACTTTGATGACCGTTCCTGGAATGTCGTTTCCACCCCTCATACCGTAGAGTTGATGCCGGCCGAAGGAAGCGGATGCCGCAATTATCAGGGACCGGCCTGGTACCGTAAACACTTTGTCCTCCCCGCCGAAACAAAAAGGGAAACGGGTACTAATCCATTTTGAGGCAGCTATGGGAAAACAAGTTCTTTACCTGAATGGTAAACGCATTCAGGAACATCTGGGAGGTTATCTGCCTTTTACTTTTAGACTTGACCGCCAATAGCGTACAAGCCGGAGACTCCTGTCTGCTCGCTGTTTTCACGGACAACAGTGATGACAAATCCTATCCTCCCGGAAAACGTCAATATACATTAGACTTTGCTTATCATGGTGGCATTTACCGTGATGTATGGATGATTGCCAAATCTCCGGTAGCTATTACTGACGCTATTGATTCACAAATCGTTGGCGGTGGAGGTGTATTCGTTCATTTTGATAAGATCAGTAAAAAAGAGTGCGCAGGTATATGTAAACACCGAAGTTCAGAATGACGACGCCCGTTCCGAGTCAGTCACTGTAGAAACGACTTTGACAGATGCGGATGGAAAAGTAATCAAACGCAGTTCAGGAAAACTTTCTTTAAAGCCGGGAGAGAAAAAATCCATCCGTCAACAGATGGAAGTAAAGAATCCTACTCTTTGGTCACCGGATACACCTTATTTATATAGGGTACAATCACGTATTAAAAAGGAAATAAATCCATTGACGGAGGCATTACCCGTGTCGGTATTCGTCTGGCAGAATTCCGTGGTAAAGACGGATTCTGGCTGAATGGCAAACCTTTCGGACAACTGGTAGGAGCCAATCGCCATCAGGATTTTGCATACGTAGGCAATGCTTTGCCGAACTCACAGCAATGGCGTGACGCCAAACGTCTGCGTGATGTCGGATGCACCATTATTAGGGTAGCCCATTATCCCCAAGACCCTGCCTTTATGGATGCCTGTGACGAGCTCGGTCTGTTCGTGATTGTCGCTACTCCGGGATGGCAGTACTGGAACAAAGACCCGAAATTCGGAGAGTTGGTTCATCAGAATACCCGCGAAATGATTCGTCGTGACCGTAATCACCCATCTGTTCTGATGTGGGAACCTATCTTGAATGAAACCCGCTATCCGCTCGACTTTGCCTTGAAAGCTCTTAAGATTACCAAAGAAGAATTTCCTTATCCGGGACGTCCCGTAGGCTGCTGCCGATGTGCATTCCGCCGGAGTGAAAGAACATTACGATGTGGTTTACGGTTGGCCGGGAGACGATGAAAAGGCAGATAAACCGGAACAATGTATCTTTACCCGTGAATTCGGAGAGAATGTGGACGATTGGTACGCCCATAACAACAATAACCGTGCCAGCCGCAGTTGGGGGAGAACGCCCGTTACTGGTACAGGCTATGTCCTTGGCAAAGAGCTATGACGAGATGTACCGCACGACCGGTTTGTTTATCGGTGGTACTCAATGGCATCCGTTCGATCATCAGCGTGGCTACCATCCTGATCCTTATTGGGGCGGGATATACGATGCTTTCCGTCAGAAGAAATATGCGTATGAAATTTCGCAGCCAGTCGCCGGCCAGCCTCCAACACCCATTGGCAGAATGTGGCCCGATGATATTCATTGCTCATGAAATTCACAGTTCTCCGATAAAGGACGTAGTTGTATTCACAAACTGTGATTCAGTCCGTCTTTCTATTTATGACGGAACAAAATCATGGACACAACCTGTAGTACATGCCAAAGGGCACATGCCGAATGCTCCCGTTGTCTTTGAAAATATATGGGATTTCTGGGAAGCACGCGGATATAGCTATACTCAAAAGAACTGGCAAAAAGTTAATATGGTTGCCGAAGGAATCATCGACGGAAAAGTGGTATGCACACAAAAGAAAATGCCTTCCCGCCGGTCCACCAAACTTCGCCTCTATGCGGATACTCAAAAAGTGAACCTGATAGCTGATGGCTCCGACTTTATCGTCGTAGTTGCTGAAGTAACCGATGATAGTGGAAATGTGCGCCGTCTGGCAAAAGAGAATATCGTTTTCACGGTAGAAGGTGAAGGAGAAATCATCGGAGATGCTACTATTGGCGCTAATCCCCGTACGGTGGAGTTCGGCTCCGCTCCGGTATTGATTCGTTCTACCCGGAAAAGCCGGAAAAATAAAGGTGAAAGCCCGCGTACAGTTTGAGGGCACTCAAGCTCCGACAGCTACTGAAATTGAACTGGAAAGCGTTCCTGCAGAACTTCCTTTCTGCTATGAGGAACAGACTTATGAAATACAAAGGACAACACCGTCCACTCTCAATGTAAAACCCGAGCAAAAGAATCATCTGAAGGAAAAGTGCAACTGACAGAAGAAGAACGCCAGAGGGTGTTGGATGAAGTGGAGCGGCAACAGACTGAATTTGGAACTGGAAAAAAATAGTACGATAAAGTGATTAGCAGGTTAGTGATTAGCGGGGTGACCTGCCAACTTGTTTTTTAATATGTTAATCTAAAGCACTATTCAAAAAAAAGACTATCTTTGAGTACGTTTAATTCCAATTATAGCCATCAATGAAGAAAACGGAATATTCTAATACTTTACGATCCATGATAGGCATGTATGCTTTTGCCTATCCAAATATGATTGTAGAACACTACACGGCTGAACGTGGTTTGCCTAATAATATCGTAAACTGTACATTAAAAGGACAAGACGGATTTATCTGGTTTGGTACCTGGTATGGACTATGCAGCTTTGACGGAAGTAAATTCCGTTCCTACGATAATCATGACGGCTTTTTATTCCACAGATATTCCGCCGCGTAAAATTCAGCGTATCGTAGAAGATAAGAATGGTTTTCTTGTGGATTAAAACTATCGACCGTAAACTCTATCTGTTCGATAAACGGCATGAGAGCTTTCATGCCGTCTACGACGATGTGAAAGAATATTCCGAAAACATTCAGATTATCAAAATTCAGACGACCGAAGAGGGCGACGTGTTGTTGCTGACAAAAGATAAAAAGTCTTTTGCGTGCGTACACCGACAAGGAAGGTAAAATAACGATGAAACAATTGCATGATTCGCGTCCTAACGTGAACGTGTACGACATGCGTCTGAAAACGTATATTCTGCGAAACAGCCGAGTTTATCAATTGGATCGGTATGGATTATCAGATTCTTTCACTGCGGAAAGGCGAAGCTCTGAAAGATAAACCTGTCGACTTTATTCAAAAGAAAAGTATCTGCCAACCCGGACCAGTTTACTTGTGCCTCCTATAATTCTAAATTCTTATGGTTGGGAGACAAGAAAAAGGCCACATTTATAGCATTGATCCACAAAATGGAGTCGTCAACCGCTACGAGATACCGGATATCAAACAGCCGGTTTCTAATTTTGCTGGTAACGGAATCCGGTCTTGATGTACATTACCACTAACGAAGGAGCATACGAGTACAATATCGGCTACAAACAGTTGACCAAGCTCCCTTTTACCATTCCCGAAAAAGACAATGGAATTATATTCTATGATAAATATGATAAGGTATGGTTTCAGGAGGGTAACCAGGCATTGACCTATTATGATCCCCTGAACAGGAGCCATCACCGCTTTACATTCCCTAATCAGAACGCAATCGGCAATTTTGAAATGCAGGACGCCGGCGAACAGGGCATGTTCTTTATGACTCCGGGAGGGGAAATTCTTCTTTTCGACAGGGAGAAACTGGAAATGACCCGTATCAATCAAATGAAACCTTTCTCTGAGGATCTTCCTGATCAGCTTTTCTTCCATCTATTGTTGGATAAGGATGGGATCCTTTGGTTGGCTTCTACGAGTAGCGGAGTATACAGGCTTAATTTCCCCAAGAAGCAATTCCAACTGCTGACAGAAGTTTCTCCATCTCCGGTGGTACCCGAGAGATCGACTTCTTGGAATCAAGGAATCCGTGCTCTCTATCAGGCACAAAACGGAGATATTTGGGTAGGAACCCGCTGGCAAGCCCTGTATCGCCTGGATCGTAACGGACAAGTGAAACAAATCTTCTCGGATAAGAACTATCTGTTAGGCGCCGTATATCATATAATGGAGGATAAAGAAGGGAACCTGTGGTTTTCTACCAAAGGAAACGGGCTTGTTAAAGCCGAGCCGGACATGAATTCGCCGCATGGCCTGCGCTTTACCCGCTATAAAAATGATCCCAAGAATCCAAATTCTATCAGTAACAATGATGTGTACTTTACCTATCAGGACAGCCAGGGGCGCATTTGGGTAGGATTACTGGGAGGAGGTCTGAATCTGATTTCCAAAGAAAACGGAGCAATTACCTTTATCCATAAATACAATGGCTTGAAACAATATCCTGCATACGGTCTTTATATGGAGGTACGTACCATGACGGAAGGTGAAGACGGGCGTATTTGGGTAGGAACGATGGATGGCCTGATGTCTTTCGACGGACATTTCACTACCCCCGAACAAATCCAGTTTGAAACGTACCGACAGGTCAGCGAAAAATTCAAACGTAGCGGATAACGATATTTATGTACTCTACAAAGATTCTGACTCACAAATTTGGGTAAGTGTGTTCGGAGGCGGTTTGAATAAGCTGGTCCGTTATGATAAAGAAAAAAGCGTGAACCGATCTTCAAATCTTATGGCATGCGTGAAGGGATGAATAATGACGTAGTCAAATCCATCGTTGAAGATAAAAACGGGAATTTATGGTTTACTACCGAGATCGGCTTGTCTTGCTTTAATAAAGCAACAGAGCAGTTCCGTAACTACGACAAATACGACGGTTTCCTGAACGTAGAACTAGAAGAGGGTCAGTGCCCTCCGTACCTTGAATGGAGATTTGTGGCTTGGTTCACGACAGGGAATTTTGACATTCTCTCCTGATAAACTGGAAACATTGCATACGAACTACGATACACGTATTGTTGACTTTAAAGTTTCCAACCGCGATCTGCGTAGTTTCCGCGAATGTCCGATCCTGAAAGAATCCATCACATACGCCAAAGCAATCGAACTGAACTACAATCAATCCATGTTCACGATTGAATTTGCCGCATTGAATTTCTATAATCAGAATCGGGTATCTTATCGCTACATACTTGAAGGATACGAGAAAGAATGGCATTATAACGGAAAGAACCGTATCGCTTCTTATACCAATGTACCTCCCGGAGACTATACATTCCGTGTAGAAACCGTAGATGAAGCCAATCCGGAGCTGGTTTCCAACTGTACATTGGCTATTACTATCCTTCCGCCGTGGTGGTTGAGCTGGTGGGCAACCCTTATATATGTAATTCTAGGTTTGGCAGCTCTCTATTTCAGCCTGCGCCTGGCTTTCTTCATGATCAAAATGAAGAATGATATTTATATCGAGCAGAAGGTATCGGAAATGAAAATTAAGTTCTTTACCAATATCTCCCATGAACTTCGCACTCCTTTGACATTGATAAAAAGGCCCGATACAGGAACTAAGAGAACGCGAAAAGCTCTCTCCCGAAAGGATTGCAATATGTGGAACTGATGGAAGAATACCAATCAAATGCTGCAATTAGTGAATCAGATCATCCTTGATTTCGGAAGATTCAGAACGGCAAGATGCGTTTGCATGTGTCATTAATTGATTTTAATGAGATGATAGCTTCTTTCCAGAAAGAATTCCGGGTACTTTCCGAAGAAAACGAAATCAGTTTTTACTTTCCAGTTGCCGGATGAACCGATTATGGTATGGGCGGACAAGGACAAACTGAGCATTGTTATCCGTAATGCATCATATCGAACGCGTTTAAATTTACTCCTTCCGGTGGAAGTATTTATGTAACTACCGGATTGACAGATGATGGTAAACGTTGTTATGTACGGGTAGAAGATAACGGAGTAGGAATTCCACAAAATAAACTGACCGAGATTTTCGAACGCTTCTCGACAAGGAGAAACGCGAAAAACTCCTATTATCAGGGCACTGGTATCGGTTAGCACTTTCAAAAAAGAGATCGTCAATCTGCATCACGGACAGATTCGTGCCGAAAGTCCCGAAGGACAAGGAGCGGTGTTTATCTGTAGAACTCCTGATGGGTAAGAGAGCATTACCGCCCGTCGGAAGTAGATTTCTATGTGGGAGATACGGAGACAGCCCCTGTTTCGGTAGAACAAGATCCTGTTGCAAATGCCATATCCGAAGACGGTACGGAAGAAGAACCGGAAATCGATGCTTCATTACCGACCCTTCTGTTGGTAGAAGATAATAAAGATCTTTGCCAGCTGATAAAGCTGCAATTAGAAGATAAATTTAATATCTACATAGCTAATAATGGGTGGAAGGCTTGAAGAAAGTACATCTGTATCATCCGGACATCGTGGTGACCGATCAGATGATGCCCGAAATGGATGGGCTTGAAATGTTGCAATCCATCCGCAAAGATTTCCAAATCAGTCATATCCCTGTCATTATCCTGACAGCGAAGAATGATGAAGGCGCCAAGACCAAAGCGATCACTTTAGGGGCGAACGCCTACATTACCAAACCTTTCAGTAAGGAATATCTGTTGGCACGTATCGACCAGTTGCTTGCCGAACGGAAACTGTTCCGTGAACGAATCCGTCAGCAAATGGAAAACCAGACAACGACCGAAGAAGACAGCTACGAACAATTTTTTGGTAAAGAAAGACGTACAGTTCCTCGAAAAGATACATCAGGTCATTGAAGAAAATATGGACGACAGTGACTTTAACATTGACACCATAGCATCCGGTATCGGATTGAGCCGTTCGGCATTCTTCAAGAAACTGAAGAGTCTTACCGGCCTGGCACCTGTCGACCTGGTAAAGAGAAATTCGGTTAAATAAGTCTGTCGAACTGATTAAAAATACGGATTTGAGTGTTTCGGAAGTGGCGTTTGCTGTCGGGTTCAAAGATTCAGGGCTACTATAGTAAGTGTTTCCGTAAGAAATATAATCAGTCCCCTCGCGAATATATGCACGAATGGCGGAAAGGATAGAAATAACCGATTACAAAATTCTTTCTTAATCGTCTTTTTAAAAACCTAATTAAGATTCGAAAAAGAATGAACAAGATTAAGAAAGTCATTATCAGCATGGATGTTGGTTGCCTGCGTACTACCTGTGGCAGCTCAATATCCAGTAATCCCCGACTCGGCAAAAGAAAGAGGAGCAAAACAAGAAGCGGAGTTCGAACAAAAATCAAACGCGGCATGGGAAAAAGCCTTGCCGACAGTTTTAGAAGAAGCACAAAAAGGAGGTCCTTACAAACCTTGGGCTTCCAAACCGGAAGATTTGATAAAAAGTAATATCCCGGCTTTCCCCGGCGCGGAAGGCGGAGGTATGTCTCGGCCCCGGTGGTCGTGGAGGTAAAGTGATCGTAGTCACTTCGCTGGAAGATTCCGGCCCCGGTACCTTCCGCGAAGCCTGTGAAACGGGAGGTGCACGTATTATTGTATTCAATGTAGCGGGGTGATTCGGTTTGAAAAGCCCGATTAGCGTACGTGCCCCTTATGTAACGATTGCCGGACAAACAGCTCCCGGAGATGGTATCTGCGTCACCGGACAATCTTTCCTGATCGATACACACGATGTTGTGATTCGCCACATGCGCTTCCGTCGCGGTGCGCAGGACGTAGCTTTCCGTGATGATGCAGTAGGAGGGAATGCGGTTGGGAAATATTATGGTAGACCACTGCTCGGCAAGTTGGGGACTGGATGAAAATATGTCTATTTACCGCCACGTCTACAATAGAGGTGCGGATGGACACGGACTGAAAACTTCCGACGGTAAACATTACCATCCAGAATTCTATTTTTTCTGAAGCATTGGATACCTACAATCATGCGTTCGGTGCAACGATCGGCGGTCATAATAGCATGTTTTGCCGTAACCTTTTCGCTTCCAACATCAGCCGTAATAGTTCGGTAGGTATGGACGGTGACTTCAATTTCGTTAATAATGTTGTTTTCAACTGGTGGAATCGCTCGGTAGATGGAGGTGATCATAATAGTTTATATAATATGATAAACAACTATTTCAAACCCGGTCCGATCACTCCGATAGGTAAACCGATTTCTTATCGTATTCTCAAACCGGAAGCAGGGACGTGACAAAAACAGACCGCTTTCATTCGGAAAAAAAGCTTATGTTAACGGAAACATTATTCATGGCAATGCTAAAGTTACAAAAATATAACTGGGACGGAGGCGTACAACTGAAAAAGAGGTGGACGCCGCAAAGTTTTCTGCCGCTAATTAAATCGGACGAGGCTTTCAAAATGCCACCGGTAACTGTAATGGATACCAAAAAAGCTTATACCTTTGTATTAGATAATGTAGGAGCTAATTTTCCAAACGTGACGCAGTAGATGCACGTGTCATTAAGACCGTACAAACAGGAAAGGCCATTTATGCGAAAGATGCACCGGGTTTGTCTCTCCTTACGTGAAGAGACGGTTACCGGCTGATTCTTACAAGCAAGGTATCATCACAGATATTCGTCAGGTAGGCGGACTGCCCGAATATAAAGGTGAAGCAGCAGTAGACTCGGACGGCGACGGTATGCCGGATGCTTGGGAAATTGCCAACGGATTGAATCCGAACGACCCGGCTGACGCAAACATGGACTGCAACGGTGACGGATATACCAATATTGAAAAATATATCAACGGCATAGATACGAAGAAGAAGGTAGACTGGACAGATCTGAAGAACAACTACGATACATTATCCAAACGGAAAAGTTTGTTTTAACCGGATGAAAAGTAGATTAAAGTTTATTGTAATGAATATACAAGTAAGAACTATCCTTTTAGGATTACTGAGTCTAGGGTTTGTGCAGGGATATGCGCAAACCTTTGCTTTGCAGGTTAAGGATGACCGGATCACTTACCTGGATGATGATCAGGGAAACCGGATTCTCGTTTCTCATACATGCGGATATAAAGTCCTCGAACAGGATATTCCTTCTGTTCGTAATGTGTATTTGTACCTGGAAAGCCGGAGATAATACTGCACGTATTCAACGTGCCATTGATTATGTAGCTTCGCTGACTCCTGACGCTTCCGGTTTTCGGGGAGCCGTATTACTCGATCAGGGGAATTTTCCCTGTCCGGCAGTATTCGTATCTCCGCATCCGGAATTGTATTGCGGGGTACGGATAAAGAGAAAACGATACTGCTTAAAAAGGGAGTAGACAGAGGTGCCCTAATCTATATGGAAGGAGTGGACGACCTGAATGTGCAAGACACATTGAAGGTGCTTTCCCACTATGTTCCCGTAAATGCAAGAACATTGGAAGTCGCTTCGGGTACTTCTTTGAGAAAGGGAGATCGGGTAATGGTGAACCGTCCCTCCGAAAAAGATTGGATTGCCTCTTTGGGTTGTGATATCTTCGGAGGAGGGATCGGCGCTTTGGGATGGAAAGAAGGAGATATGGATCTCTCTTGGGACAGAACTGTGACAGAAGTAAACGGTAATCAGATAACACTGGATGCTCCGCTGACCGTAGCTTTGGATGCTAACTATGGAACTTCTTCCCTGTTGACTTATCAATGGAACGGACGTATTCATGATTGTGGCGTAGAAAATATGACACTGATTTCTGATTACGACAAGCGTTATTCTAAAGACGAGGATCATTGCTGGACAGGTATTTCCATTGAAGATGCGGAAAACTGTTGGGTGAGACTGGTTAATTTCAAGCATTTTGCAGGAAGTGCTGTAATTGTTCAGCGTACAGGTTCCAAAATTACCGTTGAAGACTGTATCTCGAAAGAACCCGTTTCAGAAATCGGAGGGATGCGTCGTTGCACTTTCCATACGCTGGGACAACAAACTTTATTTCAACGCTGCTATTCTGAACAGGGTATTCATGACTTTGCTGCCGGATATTGTGCAGCCGGTCCCAATGCTTTTTGTACAATGTGATTCGTATGAATCTTTGGGATTCAGCGGTTCTATTGATGCCTGGGCGTGCGGACTGTTGTTTGACGTAGTAAATATCGACGGTCATAACCTGACTTTCAAGAATTTGGGACAAGATAAAAACGGAGCCGGTTGGAATACGGCAAACAGTTTGTTTTGGCAATGTACCGCAGCGGAAATCGAATGTTATGCCCCGGCAAAAAGATGCAATGAACCGTGCATACGGTTGCTGGGCACAATTCTCCGGCGACGGTGAATGGGCTCAATCGAATAATCATGTGCAGCCCCGTAGTATTTTCTATGCTCAATTGGGAGAACGGTTAAACAAAGAATGTGCAGAACGTGCACGTATTCTGCCCAGAAATACAAGTGCAACCAGTAGTCCCACACTGTGGAAGTAGCTATGGAACTCGCTAAAGAAGCATATAATCCACGGTTGACGTTGGAACATTGGATAGGTGATAATAAGTTTGCTCCTTCAGTGGCATCAACCGGAGTAAAATCAATTGATGACATTAAAGAGAAAAGAGCGCTGCACTTGCAAATTCTTCTTCTTATTCTGCTGCTGCTAAATTATTAACCCAACCGGAAGTAACTGTAACCAATGGACGTATTCAGATGGACGGAGCTCTATTGGTTGGAGGTAGTCATACCACCCCTTGGTGGAACGGAAAGCTCAAAACCAATTATCTGAAAAAGGCAAGTCCGGCCATCACCCGCTTTGTGCCGGGACGCGAGGGATTGGGATTAACCGACCGCATTGATTCTGTAGTCGACTTTATGAAACAGAAAAACATTCTTGTTTTCGATCAGAATTACGGTCTTTGGTACGACCGTCGCCGGGATGATCACGAACGTGTCCGCCGCCGTGACGGAGATGTATGGGGACCTTTCTACGAACAGCCTTTCGGACGTAGTGGTCAAGGTACAGCTTGGGAAGGATTGAGCAAATATGATCTGAATCGTCCTAATGCATGGTACTGGAGCCGCTTAAAAGAGTTTGCAGAAAAAGGAAACAAAGAAGGACTGCTGCTATTCTATGAAAACTATTTCCAGCACAATATTCTGGAAGCAGGTGCACACTGGGTAGATTCTCCATGGAGAAGCAGCAATAACATCAATCAGACCGGATTTCCTGAACCGGCTCCATTTGCCGGAGACAAACGAATCTTTGTTGCGGATATGTTCTATGACATTACTCATCCTGTCCGTCGTGAACTGCACAGACAATATATCCGCCAATGCCTGAATAACTTCGCAGACAATTCGAATGTCATTCAGTTGACAAGTGCCGAATTTACAGGTCCGCTGCACTTTGTACAGTTTTGGTTGGATGTGATTGCCGAATGGGAAGCTGAAAGCGGCAAGAAAGCGAAAGTAGCATTGAGCACAACGAAAGATGTACAGGATGCAATCCTTGCAGATCCTAAACGCGCTGCCGTAGTAGATATTATTGATATCCGGTACTGGCATTATAAAACAGATGGCATCTTTGCGCCAGAAGGTGGAAAAAGAATATGGCGCCACGTCAGCACATGCGTAAGATGAAAGTGGGAAAGGTGACTTTCACAGAAGCATATAAAGCTGTCAATGAGTATCGTCAGAAATTTCCTCAAAAGGCAGTGACATTCTACGCACAGAATTATCCGGCTATGGGATGGGCTGTATTCATGGCAGGAGGTTCATGTCCTGTAATTCCGTGCACAGATAAAGCGTTCCTGAAGGATGCAGCAATCATGGAAGTGGAAGAAACCAATACTGACGAGTATAAGAGAATAGTAAAATCTGATATTGGAAGTATCATTTATTCCAAGTCCGGAACAGAAATTCCTGTTCAATTATCGTCCGGAAAGTATGTATTAAAGTACATTCATCCTGCTTCCGGAAAGATTGAAACGATAAATAAAATCACTGAAAATAAATGGTTATACAATCTAAAGGTGCCAGATAAGAAAGAAGGCATTTATTGGTTCCATAAGTTATAAAGCAAAAATCCCGTTGAAGATCATTCAGCGGGATTTTTGTTTTATATAGGTAAATTCTAATAAAAAGAGTGTTATAAAACATGATACTTATTTTTTCAACCTACAAACCAGATTTTACCTGTGGTTGAGACGAAGACTGCCTAGCTTTGCAACATCAAATCAATCGAATTAATGCTATGATGGAACAGACTAATAATTCAACCGAAACTTTACTCGCTTCTTTTCCAAGCGGGAAATATGGCAGCTTTTTCACAGCTATATGATTTGCACATCAACATTCTTTTTAATTACGGATTGAAGTTGACCATTGATAAGGAGTTGCTGAAAAGATTGCATTCACGATATTTTCGTAAAGCTCTACACCAAAAAGGATGAACTAGGAACTATTGATAATCTGAAATCCTATATGTTTATTTCATTAAAAAACAAGTTATGCGATGAACTTCGTAAACGTATGTATATGTCTGATACAACTGCAGAAGAAGTGAATGCAATGGCACCCACAGATGTAGAAGATGATTATATGGAAGAAGAACAACGCCAAAATGAGTTTTCGTTGGTTAGACGTCTGCTGGATCAATTATCTCCCCGCCAGCGCGAAGCACTCACTCTATATTATATAGAAGAGAAGAAATACGAAGATATTTGCGAGATTATGAATATGAATTATCAGTCTGTACGCAACCTGATGTATCGCGGATTGACAAAGCTGCGTAGTCTGGCAAGTTAATTTTAGTAAAAAGGTAAATGGGTTGAGTACATAGACAGGATAACGCCGTCCTACTTATGTAAACGCTTAAAAAAGGATGCGATATGTGCTCAAAGGTAATGGATTTTTTGACGGATGATGATTTTATCAACTATGTGCTGGGGGGTAACTCCGCAATCAGCTTCCCAATGGGAAACTTATTTCAGAGAGCACCCGGAAGAGATGGCAGATGCAGAAGAAGCTAAAGCTGTATTATTGGCTCCGGCAAATGTAGACTGTGGCTTCTCAATAGTTGAAAATAACGAATTGAAAGATAGGATTATTAGTAGTATAAAAGATTTTTCGGGTATTTTGTAGATAGGTTAGTATAGTTAAGATAAAGTAGTTAGGTTAGTTAAG
>VOFF01000094.1_pt1 | contig 42001 bp, 62 predicted proteins | sample 5384061 | NCBI WGS metagenome assembly VOFF01 (sample SAMN12384725, study PRJNA508395) | human gut metagenome | isolation source: healthy gut E | host: Homo sapiens | reverse complement strand
ATAAGTGGACCTGGAAATCCGCCGCGGCGCTCAAAGCCGGTAAAGTTGTCGTCGCAGAAGATGCGGGTCATCTGACGGGCACGATCCGGGCGGAAGTTCATGAAGATGACGGTGTCGCCGTCCTGCAATCGCGGCCACCCTCGTCCAGGTGACACCACGGGAATGACGAACTCGTCGGTCACGTCGGCGGCATAGCTGGCCTCGATGGCCTCGGCAGCGTTGGCGGCGTGGTTGCCCTCGCCGTAGACGAAGGCGTAGGCCTTCTCCTCGCGGTCCCAGTTGTTGTCGCGGTCCATGGCGTAGTAACGTCCGGAGCAGAGGCGATCTTGCCCAGCCCCAACTCGTCCAGCTTGGCCTGCAGGTCGGCCAGGAAGCCCTTGCCGCTGTGCGGGTCGGTGTCACGGCCATCCATGATGCAGTGCAGGTAGACGTCCTTCGCACCCATGTGCTTGGCCATCTCCAGCACGCCGAACCAGTGGTCGGCATGGCTGTGGACGCCGCCGGTCGCCGACCAGGCCCATCAGGTGGATAGCCTTGCCCCGCGTCGATGGCAGCCTTCATGTTCTTGACCAGCACGGGGTTCTTGAACATCTCGCCGTCCTGATGGACTTGGTGATGAGGGTCAGCTGCTGGTAACACGATACGGCCCGCGCCCATGTTGGTGTGGCCGACCTCAGAGTTGCCCATCTGGCCGTCGGGCAGGCCGACAGCCATGCCGCTGGTTGTAGGAGCGGCATACATGCCGGGCTCACAAAGGCTCAGCCCTGGTTGGCGGCGTCAACGATGACCGCAAACTGCTCGGGCTTCAGGGCGGCGCCGCCGATGAGGCCGCCGTCCATGTCGGGCTGGGCCAGCAGCTCAGCGGCGTTCTTGGCGTTCATGCTGCCGCCGTAGAGGATGGAGATCGCACGGGCGACCTTTCGGCGCCGTACGAGCTTGCGGATGACCGCACGGATGTGCTCGCAGACCTCTTCGGCCTGCTCCGGCGTGGCGGTCTTGCCGGTGCCGATGGCCCAGATGGGCTCGTAGGCAATGATCATCTTGCGGATCTTGTCCTCGCCGATGGAGGCAAGGCCGGTCTTGATCTGCATGGTGATCCACTCCTCGGTGATGCCCGCTTCGCGCTGCTCAAGGCTTTCACCGACGCACATGATGGGGATCAGGCCGTTGTCGAGGGCAGCCAGAACCTTTGCGTTGACGTCCGCGTTCGTCTCGCCCATGGCGCGGCGCTCGGAATGGCCGAGGATGACGTATTTGCAGCCAGCGTCGAGCAGCATATTGGCCGCGATCTCGCCGGTGTAGGCGCCGGAGGCGTTGGCGTTGCAGTTTTCTGCGCCGATGCCGATGCGGGTCTCACGCATGGTGCGCACAGCTGCCGGGATGCAGACGGCGGGCACACACAGCGCCACGTCGCACCAGCGGCCGCGCGGCATGATGGTCTTGAACTCGGTCATGAAGGCCTTCGTCTCGGTCGGGGTCTTGTTCATCTTCCAGTTGCCGGCGATGACAGTCTTGCGGTATTTTCTGTTCATGGTGTGAAGTCTCCTATATCTAAATCAAAATTACAATTTATCTGTTCCAGGGGCCGACGGCTCTGTCGGCCCGGAGAAAGGCTGTGATGGGCGGACAGGGTCGTCCGCCCCTACATACTTCGTCACCGGCGAGAGATTTTCGTGCAGGGCAAGGCGTGCGGGCACAGGCGTACATACTGTACGTCAAGTCCGGCCGACGCGGCCATGCTCGGAAAGATCCGGCGGCGTATTTCAGGGCTTTATTTGTCCTGCAGGCAGGCGATGCCGGGCAGCTCGAGACCCTCGAGGAATTCGAGCGATGCGCCGCCGCCGGTGGAGATGTGGGTGATCTTGTCGGCAAAGCCCAGCTGCTCGCAGGCGGCTGCGGAGTCGCCGCCGCCGACGATGGTCACAGCGTCGGAATCGGCCAGCGCCTGCGCAACGGCGATCGTGCCCTTGGCAAGCGTCGGGTTCTCGAACACGCCCATGGGGCCGTTTTGACGGCGTCAGCAAACAGACTTCATGGACTTCGGGGCCGATGTCGCAGCCCTCCATGTTAGCCGGGATCGCGGTGACGGGAACGAGCACGGTATCGACGGGAGCGTCGATGGGGTTCGGGGAAGTCCTTGATGCAGGCGGCATCGACGGGCAGCAGCAGCTTAACGCCCTTGTCCTTGGCCTTGGCCATCATGTCCTTGCAGTAGTCGAGCTTGCTGTCGTCGCACAGGCTCTTGCCGATCTCGTAGCCCTGGGCCTTCCAGAAAGTGTAGGCCATGCCGCCGCCGATGATGAGCGTGTCGACCTTCTCAAGCAGGTTATTGATGACGTTCAGCTTGTCCGCAACCTTGGCACCGCCCAGAATAGCGGTGAAGGGACGCTCGGGATCGTTCACGGCGTTGCCGAGATACTTGATCTCCTTCTCCATCAGGTAGCCGACAGCGGTATCCTTGATATAGTCGGTCACACCGGCGGTGGAGCAGTGAGCGCGGTGGCAGGAGCCGAAGGCGTCGTCAACGTAAGCGTCGGCCAGGCTGGCCAACTCCTCGCTGAAAGCGGGCTCGTTCTTGGTCTCCTCCTTGCGGAAACGGGTGTTCTGCAGCAGAACGACCTCGCCGTTGCCCATGGTGGCAACAGCAGCCTTGGCGTTCTCGCCGACGACATTGTCATCGTCCGCAAAGGTAACAGGCTGGCCCAGCTTCTCGCTCAGGCGGACAGCAACGGGGGCCAGGCTGAACTTGGCCTCGGGGCCGTTCTTCGGCTTGCCCAGATGGCTGCACAGGATGACCTTAGCGCCGTCGGCAATCAGCTTCTTGATGGTCGGCAGTGCGGCGTTGATGCGGTTATCGTTGGTGATAACGCCGTCCTTCATCGGGACGTTGAAGTCGCAGCGAACCAGTACGCGCTTGCCGGCGTAGTTCTCATCGTCAATGGTCTTTTTACCCAAACCCATAGTAAAAGCTCCTCTCGGTATGTTTCACATTTTTGGCGGGCGCACCGCGCCCAAGGGGTTTATCCTTATTATACGCATAAAACCGAAAATGCGCAAGTGTTTTTGATATATTTTTAACCGCTTTGGGCGACTGTGCCTGTAAATTTTTTGTGTATGGCCTTATTGGCCGCCAAGCTCCCGCGGGGTGACGGCCGTTTGTGCCGGGCGCGATGCTCTGCGTCGGGGCAAAGGTTGCGCACGCAGGGGCATTTATACTATAATGTAGGGGTCGATGCTCGTCATCGACCCGGGAGCTTTTGCCGCAACCACGCCGCCATACACATCCCCCATAAGGAGCCGCCATGAAACAAAAACCGCCCCGTTGGGTACAGATCACCGCCGCCGTACTGCGCCGCTACCTGGCGCTGGACATGACGGTCTACGCCGGATCCGCCACGCTGTTTCTGCTGACGGCGTCCTTCCCGCTGCTGATGTGGGTGTTGATGCTTGTCAACCTGGTGCCCGGCTTCTCGGTAGAAGGCGTCGCCGAGCTGCTGGCGGACTTCCTGCCGCAGATCCCCGAGATACAGACTGCCATCCTCGGCCTTTTGCAAAAGTTTAAGCGGCCAGTCTGCACAGTTTGTGGCGTCGCTGGCTGTGCTGACGACCATCGTCTCGGCGTCGGGCGGTATGAACGCACTGCAGATCGGCCTGCAAAGGCTGACGCCCGGCTCGCACCGGACGTTTTTTGAACCGCCTGCTGGCGATTGGCTACACCTTCGTGTTTGAGCTGCTGCTTTTGGTCATGCTGGCGCTGCAGGGCATGCACTCCCCTGTTTGCGCGCTTTGCCGATACATTGCCGTTTTTTTCGCCATTACGCGGCCATTGTGGCCCCGCTGCAGCGGGTGGCCAGCATTGGCCGGATCGTCTCGGTTCCGCTGCTGTTCGGGCTGCTTTTGCTGATTTACACCTACGTCCCCGGCGGGCGGCGCACGCCGCGCAGCCAGCTGCCGGGCACGATCTTTGCAACGGCAGGGTGGCTGGTCTTCTCCGCGTGTTCTCGTTTTACATCCTGCATTTCTGGCGTTTGTCGTATATCTACGGCTCGCTGACGGCGGTCATTCTGATTATTTTGTGGCTGTATGTGATCATCAATCTTCTGTTTCTTGGCGCGGGATTGAACGCGGAGGTGAACGGAAAAACGGAGCAATGACCGCGGCGGCATGAGGGCATGCCGCCCTACAGCGCACCGTATCGTCAGATGTAGGGCGGGGTGCCTTCACCCCGCCGCAGTTTTCCGCTGCCTGCCGTAAACAGGCGATCTCCGCACGCGCCCCTCATCCGTCTGCGGGCGGGGCCGCAACACCTTCCCCCGAAGGGGGCTCCGCATCCATAAACAAAATCTGCCGACCCAACATCGGGTCGGCAGATTTTACTTAGGGAAAATTATCGCTTAATATCGTAATTCATGTTCATCAGGTTGCGGATGCTCTCGACGTCGTCGGTAATGTTGGCGTCGCCGTGGATGGTGTGTGCTTGATGGCGCTGGACGCCACAGCAAAGTTGACCATGTCCATCGGCTTGTAGTCGTGCATCATCGCGTAGATCAGGCCGCTGGCAAAAGACGTCGCCGCCGCCGACGCGGTCCAGAATGTTGAAGGTGTAGAGCTTGGACTCGAGAAGGTGTGCCCCTCGTACCACATGAATGCCTTCAGGCTGTTCTCGCTGCCGGAGTGGACGTAGCGCACATGGCGGGCAATGCACTTCAAATTCGGGTAGCGGTCAATGAAATGCTGGAAGATCTCGTCCTCCTGCTCATAGCTGGGCTGCAGGGGCACGCCGTCCTTCCAGTCGCCTTTGGAATGATCCTCGTCGTCCTTCCACAGGTGGTACGGCTCAATGCCGAACAGCACATCGACATAGGGCAGGCACTGGGTGCAGTAGTCGCGGGCCTCCTCCCAACTCCAGAGCGTGGAGCGGAAGTTGCCGTCAAAGCTGACGGTCAGGCCCTTCTCCTTGGCGGCGCGCGCAGGCAGCGCAGGATGAAATCCGCACAATTTTTTGTTCAGCGCCGGGGTGATGCCGGACAGGTGCAGCCAGTCAAAGCCGTCGAACAGCTCGTCCAGATCGACCTTCGTCAGGTCGTACTCGGTGATGGCGCTGTGCATACGGTCATAAATGACCTTGCTGGGGCGGATGCCGTAGCCGGTCTCCAGATAGTAGGTTCCCAGCCGGTGGGTGGGGGTCTCCTCTTTGGTGGAGAGGATCATCGGCGTGCAGTGAACGTCATTGCTGCGCAGCATCCGCACTGCGCTTTTGCCCAGACTGTTGTTGGGCACCACGCTGAAGAAGGTGGAATCCACGCCAAGGTTCGCCAGCGCCAGCGCGATGTTGGCCTCGCTGCCGCCGTAGCTGGCCTCGAAGGAGGAGGCCATGCGGATCTTCTCATAGTTCGGCGGGGTCAGACGCAGCATCACCTCGCCGATGGTGATGAATTTCTGCGGGCTGTCGTTGCCCATCAGGATCGGATTGCTGTGTTCCATTTGGAATTCCTCCTGTTTTGCCGTATTTCGTTAGTTTATATTGTACGACATAAGGGGCGGATTTGCAAGCCGAAAAGCGCAAAATTTGTGCGGTTAGTTTTTTAACGAGGAATGTGAGCGGCGTCCCAGACGCCCGGGGAGGCGCGGGCGAAGCCCGGAAGGGTTCAGCCCGTTGACGGGCAGCATAGCAAAGTCGCGGGACGGGCATGCCCGGCCCCTACAGGGCAGTGATTTAAAGCAGAGGCCACCCGGAACCCGGCATCTGCCTGAAATTACATCTCCCTCTCAAACTTATCGATCTTCCCCGACCTTGCCGATGACCGCGACGGTATCCCCCCCCTTTAAAGGTATAATCGGCGGAGAACTCCACGTTCGTCTGCTGGCCATGCTCGACGGCGATGATGTTGATGCCGTAGGCCTTGCGCAGATCCAGCGTCCGCACTCTTGCCCAGCATCCTGCCGCCCACCGTGATGCGCCGCACCTCGACGCCGTCGCCGAGGGCGATGTAGTCCAGCAGATTGCCCGAGATCAGCCGCTTGCCGATGCGCACGGCCATGTCGGCCTCCGGGTAGACGACCTCGGCCCCGAGACGCTTGAGCACTTCGCCGTGCACCTCACTGGCGGCCTTGAGATGACGTGCGGCACGCCCAGCTTTGTGACGAGCATCGTCGTCAGGATACTGATGTCGATCTGTTCACCGATGCAGATCGTGACCGTGCCGCAGTTCTGCATGCCGGTCTCCTTCAAAGAGGTCTCGTCCAGCTCGTCGATGACAAACGCATAGTCGGTGTAGCCGCGCACGGCCTTGACCTTTGCCTCGTCCTTGTCCACGGCAATGACCTCCCTTGCCGGCGGCGGCCAGCGTCTTGACCAGCGCCGTGCCGAACCGGCCTAACCCGATTACGCCGTAGCTCTCGGCGGAACTTTTCATTTTATCCAACATATGTGTACCCTTTCTGCGCCGCGCCGGGCGGCAGAGTATGTAGGGGCGCATTCTATATGCGCCCGCGGAGCCGTGCCTGTGGCAGGCGGGCACGGGCGGATATGGAATCCGCCCCTACGGTGGTTGCCTTGCGGCTTCGCATTTACCCAATCGTAATGGCTTCTTCGGTATAGCGGGCGGTGGGCTCGGGGCGCTCCACCCAGAGGGAGAGCAGCGTCACCGCGCCCACGCGGCCAATGAACATTGTCAGGATCAGAACCACCCGGCTGGCAGGGGCATAACTCCGCCGTGATGCCGGTGGAAAGCCCCGCCGTGCTGTAGGCCGGATCTGCTCAAACAGCAGGCGGCCAAAATCGAGCTGCGGCTCCAGCACGCAGAGCGCAAACGATGCCGCCGCCCACGACCATCAGCCCCATCAGCATGATGGTCGCGGCCTTGGACAGCGAGCCGTCCGGCAGACGCCGGTGGAACGCGCCGAGCCGCCGCTTGGAGAAGATGGACCGCACCTGCTGCATCAGCACAAAAAACGTTGTGGTCTTGATGCCGCCGCCCGTCGAGCCCGGCGATGCGCCGATGAACATTAAGATCATGATGACCAGCAGACCCGCGTTGCTTATGCTGCCGACATCCACGCTGGAAAAGCCCGCCGTGCGGGCCGTCATGCTGGAAAAGCGCCGCCAGCCAGCCCATGTGGTCGGTCAGCTGCAAAAGCACCGCGCCGCCCACCAGCAGCACCGCTGTGGTGGAGAGCACGACCTTGGTGTGGAACGTCATTCTGCGAAACTGCCCGCGGCAGCGCCCCACGTCCAGAATGACCATGAAGCCGATGCCGCCCACAATGACGAGAGTGCATCGGTGACGAGGTTCAGCAGCAGATCGCTCTGATATAGGGGATCAGGCTCTGCCCGCCGCCCAGTGCGTCAAAGCCCGCGTTGTTGAAGGCGGCGATCGAGTGGAAAATGCTCAGCCACACCGCCTGCAGCGGCATGTGATCGCGGGCAAACGAGGGGAAGCTGAGCGCCGCACCGGCGACCTCGCAGATCAGGGTCACCAGCAGGATGGCCCGCACAAGGGCGCACCATGCCCTCCAGGCTCTCGACGTTCAGCGCCTCTCGCACGAGGGAACGGCCCTTTAAGCTGATGCGCCGCCCGGCGACCAGCGCCAGCCCCATGCCGATGGACGCGACGCCCAGACCGCCGATCTGTATCAAAATCGCAATGACAGCCTGCCCGAACAGGCTGAACGTGTCGCCGGTGTCCACCACGACCAGCCCGGTCACAGACAGCGCTCGTTTCGGTAAACAGCGCGTCCAGCGGGCCGACGTGTGCGCCGGGGTGTACGGCAAACGGCAGCATCAGCAGCGCCGCGCCCAGCAAAATCAGCAGTGCAAAGCCCACGGCAATGATGCGTGCCGGGGGCTGATTTTTTCAAAAATCTGGCAATGGCATTGTGTATGGCGCTGCGTAGCTGCTGCATGGCCGCCCTCCGATAAGCAAATCCGATAAGCAAATATAAAAGCAGCGGGCCCTCCGATTGCTGGAAAAGCCCGCACAGTCCCGCGGAAAAACGGGTCGTTACCCCCACTATAGCATGAATGCCGCACAGCGTCAAGGCGCTTTTTTGCCCTGCATGCCTTGCGCTTTGCGCCCAAATGCGGTATAGTTTAAATAACTAGAAACCTGAATCAGGAGAAACCGAATGAAACAACAAACAAAAGGGCGGGGCTTTGCACAGGCTCTGGCAGGCGCTGCCGTGGCTCTGGATGGCGGCGGCGTATCTGTTTGACCTGTGGTACCAGCTTGTGCCCGGCAAATGGATCGTCGATTCCGACCTCGCGTCGGAGATGATCCTCTCCGACCTGCTCAACAAAGAGGGCAGCATCATCAGCCACAACTGGTTCTACTCCACGGAATTGAAGGTCGTAAACCTGCAATGGTTCTACCGGCTGGGGCTGCTGCTTTTCCCCGGATGACTGGCATCTGGCGCGCGCGTTCGGCATGGCCGTCACGCTGGCACTGTACGCGGCGTGTATGCTGTTCTTTGTCAAATGCGCCAGGCTCGGGCGGCCCGGCCTCTGGATGGTGGGCACGCTGCTGTGGCCGTTCGGCCAGCACTATCTGGTCTACGCCATCTACGGCGGGTACTACCTCGTCTATACCTTCTTTTATATGCTTGTGCTGGCGCTGGTGCTGCGCAGCCTCGACGCCGACAAAAAGCACTGCGCACTGCAATGGCTCGCGGCCTGCATCGTTACGGCCATCGCGGGCATGAACGGCGTCAAGCAGCTTATGGTGTTCCACGCACCGCTCTGCATTGCCGCGGCGATCCTGCTGGTGCTTGCACTGCACGACAGCGGCACGTCCGACTGGAAAACGGCCCTGCAGCACTGCCGCCGTCAGGTGCGGCTGTTTGCGGCGTCGCTTGTCACGGCGGTGGCCGGCGCGGCGGGGTATTTCATCAGCAACAGCGTCATGTCGCGGCTGTATGATTTCAAGTCCTACAGCTTCATCGTCTGGGACCGCGACGAGAACTGGTTCACGCTGGACCGCATCCTGATGGACTTCTTCCATGAGTTCGGCTACCAGAACGGCTCCGGCATCTTCCACTTCGGCGGCATTGCGGCGGGCATCGGTCTGCTGCTGGGCGGGTGGATGTTCTTCTGCATCGTGCGGCTGCTGCTGCGGCTGAAAAAAGCTGGAGACGAACGACCAGCTGCTTGTGCTGCTGCTCGTCGCCATGCTGGCGGTCTGCGGCATCTCCTACGCCTACTTCCACGAGTATTACCTCTACTTCTGGCTCATGAACATGCCGGTGGCCATTGCGGTTATGGCGGTGGAGCTGAAAACCGAGGACTTCCGCCTGCCCGGTGCGCGGCAGCTGCTGGGTGTGGTGCTGGCAGGCTGCTTCACGGTCTGCGCCGTCAACACCGTCCGGCAGGAGATCGAAAACCCGTATCTCGCCCACAAAGGGGCTGGACGCCGCCGCCGACTGGCTGGTGGACAACGGCTACACCGAAGGCTACGCCACGTTCTGGAACGGCAACGCCATGACAGAGCTGACAAACGGAAAATTGGACGTCTGGACGCTGCAATCGCTGGATGAGGACTACGTCCCCAACTGGCTGCAGCGCAAGGACCACCTGACCACCGACCCGCAGCACCCGTTCCTGCTCATCGACACCGAGACCGACGGCCCGGCGGAGAGCGCGGGCCTTGTGCAGAACGGCGAATGCACCGAGGTCTACAACGACGGACGGTTCGTCATCTATGACTTCGCCGGCGCGGACGCCGTGCATGCGGCGGCACGGTGACTTGCCTCCCTCTGCGAGGGAGGTGGCCCGGGGCCGGAGGAGAAACTGTGCCATTGCCCGAAATCGTTCGGGATGCCGCAAGGTTCTCTCCCCCAGCCGCTGCGGCGGCAGCCCTTCGGGCCCGGGCCCCTCTGTCGCTTTGCGACATCTCCCCACACTGTGGGGGAGTCACCCTCGCAGAGGGGCCGAGAGTGGGGCGTCGAGGACGCCGCCCCCCACAACCACAAATCCAACCCCAACATATAAATAAAGGAGTGTTCTTATGCGTTACTGCAAAAATGTACGATGCCCGACACCCGGCCCGGGATCACCTTCGACGCGGAGGGCGTGTGCAGCGCCTGCCGCCACTACGAGAGCCGCAAAAATGTGGACTGGGATGCCCGCTTCAAAGGAGTTCGAGGCCTACTGCGACAAGTACCGCGGCATGAACGGCCCCGGCGGCTATGACTGCGCCGTCGCCGTCTCCGGCGGCAAGGACAGCCACTTCCAGGTCTGGATGCTGAAAGAGGTCATGCACATGAACCCCATCCTGTTCAGCGTCGAGGATAACTTCCCCATGACGCAGGCGGGCATCCACAACCTCAAGAACATCAGCGAGGAGTTCGGCTGCACGATCATCTCCTGCAAGCCCAACATCAAAGGTGCAAAAAAGACGCTGATGCGCAAATTCTTTTGAGAAGTACGGCAAGCCGACCTGGTACGTGGACCGCCTGATCTACACCTTCCCGCTGCACATGGCCGCCAAGTTCAACACCCCGATGCTCTGCTACGGCGAGAACGTCAGCTTTGAGTACGGCGGCAACGCCGATAAGGAGACTTACTCCGCCATGGGCCAGATCGAGAACGGCGTTGCCGTCGGTATGCCGATGGAGGAACTGCTGGGCGACGGCGTGACCGAGAAAGACCTCTCTCTCTGACGCTGGCCCCCAGCGCCGAGGAGCGCGCCAAGCTCGACCCGTTCTACATGAGCTACTTTGTGCCCTGGAACAGCTACAAGAACTACCAGATCGCCAAGGCCCACGGCTTCCACGACCTGACCCACGAGTGGGACCGCACCCACCACGCCGAGAACTTTGACCAGATCGACTCCCGCGCCTATCTGGTGCACAGCTGGCTGAAGTATCCCAAGTTCGGCCACGCCGCCGCCACCGACTACACGGCCCGCTACATCCGCTACGGCATGATGACCCGCGAGGAGGCTATCCCCATCATCAAAGGAGCGCGACGGCAAGCTTGACCCGCTCTGCGTGCGTGACTTCTGCGAGTTCTGCGGCTACACCGAGACCGAGTTCTGGGCCATTCTGGACAAGTTCTACAACCGCGACCTGTTCGAGAAGAACGAAGTACGGCGAGTGGCAGCTCAAGCACCCCATCTGGGAGGAAAAACAAGTAATGGTACGTCATGTTATTTTGTGGAAATTAAAGGAGATGCCCGACGCCGAAAAGGCCGCCGTCAAGGCCGGCATCAAGGAAGGGCTGGAGGGTCTGGCCGGGAAGATCCCCGGCCTGCTGGATGTCCGCGTCTACACCGACGCCCTGCCCAGCTCTGCCAACGCTGACCTGATGCTGGACACGACCTTCACCGACGCCGCCGCGCTCAAAGGCTACTCCACCCACCCCGCCCACGTCGCCGTGGCGGACGGCAAATAAGACCGTACACCGCGGTAAGGACGTGCTTGGATTTTAACGTGTAACCGTACAGAAGGAGACTTTTTCGGATGCTTTTTTCCAGCGCGACCTTTTTGTTTGCATTTCTGCCGGCAGTCACACTGCTCTATTATATAATCCCTGCGCGGTTCCGTACTGCCCGAAATATGCTGTTGACGCTGGTGAGCATCCTCTTCTACGCTTGGGGGAGCCGCGCTTTGTGGTGGTTATGCTGGCCATGATCGCCGTGAACTGGGCGTTGGCTCTGCTGGCCGAGGCACAGGGTGACAAGTACCGCAGAATGGTACTTGTCACAGCGGTGGCGGTAAACATTAGTTTGCTGTTTGTCTTTAAGTATCTGACATTTGTGCTGGAAAATACAAACCGTTTTCTGGGCCTGTCCATTCATGTGCCGAGCATTACGCTACCCATTGGCATTTCGTTTTTACCTTTCAAGCAATGTCTTATGTGATAGATGTCTGCCGCGGGGGATGGCAAGGCGCAAAAAAATATCTTGAATGTGATGCTCTATATTGCGTTTTTTCCGCAGCTGATTGCAGGGCCAATCGTGCGCTACTCGGATTTTGCAGACCAAATCAACTGCCGAACGGAAAGCTTTGATGGTTGGAGTGGTGGCTGCTGCCGTTTTGCCTTGGGCCTTGGGAAAAAGGTGATTCTCTCAATAATCTTGCCTATGTGGCGGATGCGGCATTTTCCTCCATTGGGAATATGTCGGTCTTGTTGGCTTGGCTGGGGGCGATTGCATACACATTACAGATTTATTTTTGATTTTTCCGGTTATTCTGATATGGCCATTGGCCTGGGGCGGATGTTCGGGTTTCGCATCCGGGAGAATTTCAACTACCCGTATATTAGCCGCTCTGTATCAGAATTCTGGCGGCGCTGGCATATCTCTGGGCAGTTGGTTCCGCGATTACTTGTACATCCCTTTGGGTGGCAGCCGTGTGAAAAGCCGTGGACGGCTTGTTTTCAACTTTGTTTGTGGTGTGGTTTTCTACTGGCCTTTGGCATGGTGCCAATTGGACATTCATTGCTTGGGGTCTGATGTATTTTTGTGCTGCTCTGTGTTGAAAAAGCTCACAGGTTTTGAAAAGTGCTCTGTGCCGCTATGGCTGGCATGGATATACACGATGCTGTTTGTTGTTCTTGGATGGGTGCTTTTCAGAGCGGAAAACCTTACTGGCGCAGTAAAGTATGTGCTGGCCATGTTTGGCATTGGCGCATCTGGCTTGCTGGACGCCAAGGCGGCGTACTATATGGCAGAATACAAACTGTTCTTCCTGTTGGCGATTGCAGCCTCGCTGCCGATTGCAGGTTGGTTGGGTAAGGCCAAGGAACATCTGGATGGTGCGATTAGCGTGCTGTACCCGGTTTGGATCATTGGGGTGTATGCGGTAGCGGTTTCATTTATTGTAAAGGGTGGTTACAATCCTTTTTATTTACTTCAACTTCTGACAAGGAGATTTTTGTATGGGAACCCGGAAATCTGCGCGGCTGGCGGCTGTCTGTATTGGTGCGGCTACATTTGTGGCGGCTGTTCCCGTGCTGTGTGCCGAGCTTCAACAGGTGGGCAGCCAAGAAGCCGCAGACATGGAAGATGCCTTTGAAACAACAGCACAGCAGACAATTCCGGGTTACCACAATGTAATTGAGCTGAATACGCTGTTCCAGATGGCACTAGGCAAAAATGTCATTGAGGACGCTGCCGATGACAAGGTCGTCCGGCTAAAAAATGGAATGTTGACATTTGTCTGCGATCCAGCCGATGTAACAGATTCAATAAATGGTATTCTGAACCTGAAAAAAGTCTGCGACGAAAATGATACGCAGTTGCTTTTTACATTCAAGCGCCGCAAAAAATCAGCAAGTTTGACCCGGAACTTCCCGCCGGTGTACAGGATTATGGCAATGAAATTGCCGATAGTTTTTTTGCAGGGTATAGACGGAAAAATTCCCTATATTGACCTACGCGAGAAAATCTATGATGCTGGAATCAACCAGTATGACTTGTTTTTCAAAACAGATCACCACTGGACCCCGGAGGGGCGTTCTGGTGCTGGGGCAAGGTGGCGCAAACATTGAAAAAGCGACTATGGCTTTGCCTTTGATGACAAGATCACAAACATGGACAGCTACACGGTAAAGACATACCCGGATTGGTTTCTGGGCAGTCAGGGCAAGCGTGTCGGTACTGTATATGCGGGTGTGGATGATTTCTCCGTCATCACGCCGAATTATGAAACGAATTTTGATTTCACGGTTCCCGATAAGGACATCGAACGCCACGGCAGCTATGCGGACACCCTGCTTGTCAAGGACGCCTACGAGACAAAGGATTATTACAACGGTAACCCGTATGCTGCATACATCGGCGGGGACTACGCGCTGAACCATATCGTGAACAAGCTGGCACCGAACGATAAGAAGGTCCTGCTTGTGCGGGATAGCTTTGCATGTGCATTCACGCCGTTCCTGGCGCAGTCCTGCGCGCAGCTAGACACGATCGATATGCGGGCGTTCCAAGGGACGATTGCCCAGTATATTGTGGAATCAAAACCGGATATTGTACTGTTTCTGTATAATACCTCGGCCCTGCCCGGTGCAGCAAACTTTCAGTAAAGAACGATAGGAAAAAATCCGAGGGAGACAATACTATGGCAACTACCCTTATCCACAACGGCCTCATCCATGACGCTGTCCACCGCGACGCCTGCAAGGCCGACATTCTGCTGGCTGACGGCAAAATTGCCGCCATCGGAACCGATTTGACCGCCCCGGCGGACGCTGTGGTTTTCGACGCCGACGGCCTTGATGTATTCCCCGGTTTTGTGGACGCGCACACCCATATCGGCCTCGACGGCTACGGCATCGGGTACGAGGGCTGCGACTACAACGAGATGAACGACATCTGGACGCCGCAGCTGCGCGCGATCGACGGCATCAACCCGCGCGACCCCTCGCTGGCCGACGCGCGTAAGGCGGGCGTGACCTGCGTCTGCACCGGCCCGGGCAGCGCCAACGTGCTGGGCGGCACCTTCCTGGCAATGAAAACCGTCGGCGAGCGCGTGGACAACATGATCGTCCGTGACCCCGTCGCCATGAAGTGCGCCTTTGGCGAGAATCCCAAGCGCTGCTACCGTGACAAGTGCGACTCCACCCGCATGTCCACGGCGGCGTTCCTGCGCGGTGCACTGATGCAGGCGCGGGACTACGGCGCACGCAAGCAGGCGGCCAACGGTGACGTGACCAAAATGCCCGCCTACAACCAGAAGCTCGAGGCCCTGCTGCCGGTGCTGGCGCGGGAAATCCCCTTAAAGGCCCACGCCCACCAGGCCAACGACATCTTTACGGCGCTGCGCATTGCGCGGGAGTTCGATCTGCGCCTGACGCTGGAGCACGTGACCGAGGGCCACTTGATCGCGGACGAGCTGGCAGGGGGAGAAGGACGTGCCGATGGCTGTCGGCCCGAGCCTGACGTTTGCCAGCAAGTTTGAGCTGCAGAACAAATCCTGGAAAACCCCCGGCGTGCTGGCCAACGCAGGCTGCCACGTGTCCATCATCACCGACAACTCGGTCATTCCGCAGCAGTATCTGCCGCTCTGCGCAGGCATGTCGGTCAAGGCCGGCATGGACCCGTTCGACGCGCTGAAGGCCATCACCATCAACCCGGCGGAGCATCGGCGTGGCCGACCGCGTCGGGCTCGCTGGAGGTGGGCAAGGACGCGGACGTCGTCATCACGAACGGCTGCCCCTTCGAGGTCATGACCGAGGTGCGGGCAGTCTTTATCGACGGGGCGCGTATCGAGCAGGCATGATTAGTGGAAAGGATCGTAGAGGCCATGCGTTTGCCAAAACAACCGCTGCAATGCCCCACAATGGCTACCGCCGGAAATGTACTGACACTGGCAGCGTTGATGCTGCCGCCGCTTTATATGCCGAATGGTTATGTTGGGCTGGTGGGCGCTAAATTTCATCTACTGCTGTGGCTGGCTGGGATTGGATGTGCTTTGCTGCTTTGCTGCCTGCAAAAAAGCCTGCGCAGGAATGAGCATCCGGCAAAGCAGGCGCAAATTGCCGGTCTGCCGCTGTTGCTGCTCTGCTTAAGCTACACAGTAGCATGGCTTTTTGCGGAGAATCCTGCCGTGGCTTTGTGGGGATTGCAGAGGCGCTACAACGGCCTTATCATGCTGTTGGCCTGTGCGGTGCTGTACTTTGCAGTACAGCTGACAGGCGGCGGGATTCCGGCTGCATGGTTCGGACGGCTGTTGGCAGGAGCAGGATGCGCTGTTACGCTGCTGTGCGGGATGAACTTTTTGGTTGACCCGTTGGATGCCTATTACAGCTTTTTGCCTGAAAGCGGGGAGCTGTTCCTCGGTACAGTGGGCAACATCAATTTTTATGGGGCGTTTCTTGACCTTTGCCTGCCTATTTCCGTGTGGGAGCTTTTGGTGACACCAGACAGCGATTCGGCACGGCTATGGGGCGCGGCATCGGTTTGCCTGGGGGCAGGCCTTGTGGTTGCAGGCAGTGATGCGGCCTGGCTGGGGGCTGTAAGTGCGGTGGCGGTGCTTTGCATGGTGCGGCGCATTACAGCCGGGCGGCTTTCCCGGCTGGCCTATGCTGCGGCCGTCTGGGCACTTTGCACAGGAACAATGGGTTTGCTGGCTCGCTTGCTGCCTGCCCGCGCAGAGTGGCGTACCGTGTCGAAATTTGTTACACAGCCGATGGTGGCGCTTATACTGGCTGCGGTGTGCTTTGTCGCTGGCGGTCTGCTGCGCCGACGGCCTAAGGTAAACAGCTGGCGTGCTGTGCGCGTGCTGGCTGTCGCGGCTGTGATGCTGGCCGCTGTTCTGGTGCTGCTTGCCAATTTTACCGTGGTGCTGCCGCAGCCGTTGACAAGGCTGTTGTTCTTTGATGACCAGTGGGGCTCCAACCGGGGCTTTGCATGGAAGCGGCTTTGGACGGTATGGAAGGATGATTTGACACCGTTACAGATGCTCTTTGGATTAGGCGGCGATGCTGCCAATGCACGGCTGAACATAGATGACTACTCTGTCAAATATATGATGCTGCGCAACGGTGATGTTTTTGACTCGGCCCATAACGAGTATCTGCAGCACTTGATCTGGGGAGGGGCGGTTGGGCTGACTTCCTGGCTGGCCTTTCTGGGATTACATGTCCGCCGCGGACTGCGGACAGCGCCGGGGCTTGCCGCAGCAATCCTTGGGTATGCAGTACAGGCATTTTTCAGCATCAGCATGCCGGGCGTACTGCCTCTGGTGTTTGTGCTGGCGGCGCTCTGCGTAAAGCCGCAGCCGCTGGCTGCCCGTGGGTGGTATCGCAGCCTTTTGGGATTGGTAATGGCTGCCCCGCCGATACTGCTGCTGGCGGCAGTCTAAAACTTTGCTGTTATAGCAGAATAAAAGTGAATAATTGGTGAAAATGTCCATTGACAAAAGTAACCGGGGGGGGGTATACTCTCATTAGACTATATGGCTTGTGAATGCAGCCATTTAAATTATGAGAGGAGTCCTACCCGAAATGAAAAAGTTTCTTTCTATGGTTTGCGCAGTAGCGCTGGCCGCCCTGTGCGCTGTGCCCGCCTTCGCTGAGGCTACGCCCGGTGAGGCTGCTAACACGGCTGCCACAAGTATTACTGCCGAAAACGCATCTACAGAAAAAAGGTGCAAGCCTTGCGAAGACCATTGCTGATTACTACACCGCCAACCCCACCGTGCCTGTAACCAAGCAGAACGCCAACGCAGCTGCGACCGTTATCAATGCCCACGCGGACATGGCTATCGCGAACGGCTCTTTTTGATAAGGACACCATCAAGAAGGTATATCCCAGCACGGGGAGCGTTACCAATGCCGTTGCTGTCCAGACAATCGAGAAGAGTCAGATTTCTAATCTTACCCTGACGAAGAAGGATGACAATACGCTGGTACTGTCTGCTACTTGGACCGGTACGCAGCCGTCTGCGGGTGCCAACATTGCCGTCTATGGTATGGATACCAGCACAGCTTACCAGATCGTCTTTGTGGATGATGCCGGAAACCGTACAACGATTGATTCAGTATCCAAGGTTGCTGACGGCGTGGTCGTTTTCTGGGTTCCCCACTTCTCTACCTATGAGATCGTAAAGGTCAGCGCTGCTGCAGATACTGCCCCGGCCACCACTGCCCCGGCTACCACCACTGTTGACGCCGCCGCTGTTGATGCTCAGTTCTATACCTGCAAGGCCTGCGGTTACCACAACTGGACTGGCACTGTGGGCGGCTACAAGTGCGACCACTGCGGCCACATCGAGGCGAAGGATCTGAGCAGCTACCCCAATGTCAAGGGCACTGTTACGCTGCCCACTGCCACCTCTGCTGCTGCCTCCAACAACATCATCAAGGCGACCGGTGCTGATATGAGTATGGTCGTTCTGGCTGTTCTGGCTCTGGCTGCCGCTCTGGTTGCCGGTTTCGCCTGCATCGTTCGCAAGCAGGGTCTCGGCAAGTAAAAATAAGGAAACATGCTGCTTATGAAGAGTTCTGATTCTCACAAAGCAGTGCATGCACACGGCAAGAGAAAGAACCTGGTTCTTTCTCTTGTTTTTTGTGTGGCTGCACTCTGCGTAGTGCTTCTCGTGCTGGTGGGGCCGGGCCGTATGCTGGCTGGTGCGGCGGCACGCTCCGGCGTTGAGACCGCGCTGCCCGCATCGGTGGCTGCGGTGTCTGATGCCCAGCCCACCGCGGCCCCGGAGCAAACGCCCGCCCAGCCCGAGACTGTCAACATCAATGATTTTCGGCGGCTACCCCGCGGCGGGGATGCTCTGGGTGAAATCACGATTTCCGGTACATCGGTGGACTGCACGATTTACTACGGTGACGAAGATCCCCAGCTGGACACGGGCGCGGGCATCTATACCGGCGGCAAGATCCCCGGTGAGGGTGGCACGATTCTGGTGGCTGGCCACACGGCAACCTATTTCCGCGATTTTGAGCATGCCCAGAACGGTGCAATGATTACCGTCACCACCGCCTACGGCACCTACACCTACGAAATCACGGATATGCGCGTGGCCAACGCCAACGATACCTCCGCCTATGACATGGATGCGCCGGAGGAAAATATTATCCTGTACACCTGCTACCCGCTGGGACAGGTGTCCCTGACGGATATGCGTTATTTTTATCTATGGCAAGTATGTCAGCGGTCCGCGGCTGGAGGGGCTGTCTTGAGCCGCCCCGGCAAGCAGGCTGCAGCCGCTCGGCTGGCTGTGGCTGTTCAGCTGGTAGGCAGTGTCTGTGCGCTTCTGCTGGCGGTCTGTCTGGCGCTGTCCTTTACGCTCCTGCGGGAAGGACATTTTGCCGCTTGTCTGAAAAAATCCGGTTATCTGGACACCGTTCACGCTGCTGTGTTGGACACCTGCAGTCAGTACGCTGCTGCCATTGGAACGACTGCCGATCCGCTTGCCAACGCCATAACACCTGACGCTGTGTACGCAGGCGTGATGCACCGCGCCGACAGTCTGTGGCATGGCAGTACCAACGATGAGACCGACCCCCTTTGGCAGCCTGATTACAACCTATCAGGACACCGTTGCGCCCGAGCCGCCTACTTACGATGGCTACCGCATTTTACAGTATAACTGCCAAATGGAGTGGCAGAGTGCGATGGCAACGCCGTTTTCGGCGGCGCTGAGTATGGTACTGCAATACCGGGGCATTGTGGCCATTGCCATGTATCTCTCCGGCCTGTTGCTTATGGGCTGCATTGCATTGCAATATCTGTTGGCCGACCGGTGGCGTATGTTTTGCGGTGGGCTGCTGCGTATGGCGGATGGCTGCCTGGGAGCAGGTGTCATACTGGCGCTGTGGCTGACCTTTGGCAGCGGATATCGCAGCTGGACTGCGGCAGGGGGGATATCGGTTATACATTGTTCTGTCAGTGGTTCGGCGCATTCGCTCCGGCGGTGGCAGGCTGTGCGGCAGCGGTATCAGCTGTGCCGGTGCTGTTGGTTCTATGGGTTTGCGCCCAGTTCCGCCGTGCGAAATCTGCCTGATGCCCTCTTGCATCCCGCATAAAACTGTGCTATAATACCCGCATACGGCAAAGGCGCCGTCTGATAGCATTGCTATCGGACGGCGCCTTTTCATTTTGATACAGAGCCGATTGAGTGTAAAGAATATGGAAAAAGATTCCCCGCCACGTGGACATTGACTACAGCAAGTACGCACCGGACATCCCGGAGGACCGGCTCGAAGCCTACTACGGCCTGCCCAAGCACGTACAGTTCTGCAAGGAATGCGTCATGAGCAACCAGAAGCCCAACTCCTGCTATGAGTTTGAGCACACGATTAACTCCATCAAGAAAACGATGGTCATTCAGGAGGACGGCGTCTGTGATGCCTGCCATGCCTGCCACAACAAGGCCAACGGCCATATCGACTGGGCCCTGCGTGAGAAGGAGCTGCGCGAGCTCTGCGACCAGTATCGCAAGAACGACGGCAGCTGGCGACTGCCTTGTGCCTCGGCTCGGGCGGCAAGGACAGCTTCTACGCCGCGCACCTGCTGAAATACAAGTACGGTATGCACCCGCTGACCGTCACCTGGGCCCCCGCACATCTACACGCCCTGGGGCTGGGGAGAACATGCAGGCGTGGATCCACGCGGGCTTTGACAACTACCTGTGCACCCCCCAACGGCATGACCCACCGCCTGCTGACCCGCCTTGCGACGGAGAACCTGTTCCACCCGTTCCAGCCGTTCATTCTGGGCCAGAAGCAGCTGGCGCCCACGATGGCCCGCGAAGTTTGGCATCCCGCTGGTATTCTACGGCGAGAACGAGGCCGAGTTCGGCAACCCGATTGCCGACAACAACTCCGCCCTGCGCGATGAGCACTTCTTTGCGGTCAACGACTACGACCACATTTATCTGGGCGGTGTCAGCCTGCGCCAGCTGGAGGAGGACTACGAGGTAGATAAGGCCGATTTGGCCATCTACCTGCCGTCCGAGACCTCCAATCTTGAGAAAAACCACATTCAGGTGCGGTATCTGGGCTATTACGAGAAGTGGCATCCGCAGGGCGCGTACTACTACAGCGTCGAGCACGGCGGCTTCCGCCCCCGCGCCGGAGCGCACCCAGGGCACCTACTCCAAAGTACAACTCCATCGATGACAAGATCGACGATTTCTTCTACTACACACCTACATCAAGTACGGCATTGGCCGCACGACCTACGACGCTGCGCAGGATCCGCAACGAGGGAGATCACGCTGGACGAGGGCAAGGCGCTCTGCAAGAAGTTTGACGGCGAGTACCCGGACCGTTTTGAAAAGGAAATCTTCAAATATCTGTCGCTGGACCGCCAGCACTTCCCTTGGGCCAGCCAGCTGTTTGAGCAGCCCAGGATGGACCGCGACTACTTTATGGACCTGGCGGACCGCTTCCGCAGCCCCCACATCTGGAAGTGGGAGGACAATATGTGGAAGCTCCGCCACCCCTACGAGGGCGACAGCGAGGCTGTGGGGCGACCCGAGGGGAACGCACCACGAAATTTGAGTGAAAAAGAGCTTCCCCCCTTGAGGGGAAGCTGTCCGGGCGGACTGATGAGGGGTGGACTTTCCGCGAAAACCCGTTTGCGGGCAATCGCGGCATTACATGCGCCCCTTATCCGGCCTTGCCTCGCGCGGCCACCTTCCCCCCACAGGGGAAGGCTTTAGAAAGGTTCAGCTATGAGCAAAAAAATACGACTTATCGCAAGATTGGACGTCAAAGACACCAACCTTGTCAAGGGGATCCAGCTCGGGGACTGCGCAAGCTGGGCGACCCGAATGCGTTTGCCAAAGAATATTATGAGGCCGGGATAGACGAGCTGCTTTATATATCGACATCGTCGCCAGCCTGTACAACCGCAATAATCTAAGTGATATTGTGCGCAAAACCGTGGACGACGTCTATATCCCGGTCTGCGTCGGCGGCAGGCTGCGCAGCGTTGAGGATGTGCGCCACATCCTGTCGATGGGTGCGGACAAGGCGGCCATCAACACGGCGGCCATCAAGCGCCCCCGAGCTTATCACCGAGGTGGCCGAGGCGTTTGGCAGCCAGTGCATGGTGCTGTCGATTCAGGCCAAGCGCAGCCGCACCTGGCCCGGCAAGTGGGAAGCCTACTACGACAATGGCCGCGCCCACTCCGGCTATGACGTCGTCGAGTGGGCCAAGCGCGGCGTGGCGCTGGGCGCGGGCGAAATTCTGCTGACCAGCGTTGACAACGAGGGGTTACAGCAGGGTATGGACCTTGAATTGATCGAGGCCGTGACGAAAGCCGTGAACGTGCCGGTCATCTGCGGCGGCGGTGTCGGCTGCGGCGACGACATTGTGGACGCCGCCAACGCGGGCGCGGACGCCGTGGCCTGTGCCGCTGTACTGCATTACAAAAAAAGAAACCGTGACGGAGCTGAAAGAGGACATCCGCGCGGGCGGGGTGGAGGTGCGCCAGGTATGAAGGTAACAGTGATTGACTACGGCCTGTCCAACCTGTTGAGCGTCCGCCATGCGTTTGCCCACTTTGGGGCCGAAACGCTGCTGACCAGTGACCCGGCGGACGTTTTGGCCGCGGGAAAAGCTGGTGCTGCCGGGCGTCGGCGCGTTCAAGGACGGCATGGACGGTCTGGCACGGCTGGGGCTGATTGAGCCGATTCGCCAGAAGGCCGCCGCCGGTACGCCGCTGCTGGGCATCTGCTTAGGAATGCAGATGCTGTTTGACGAGTCGGAGGAGTTCGGCCTGCACCAGGGCCTTGGGCTTATTCCGGGCCGTGTGGTAAAGATCCCCGACACGGACGTGGACGGCCATCCGCAGAAGGTGCCGCACATCAGTTGGGACCCGCTCTACCCCGGCGGCGGGCGCACACGGATTTTTCCGGCACGGTGCTGGCCGCGCTCAAGCCCGGCGAGGAGTGCTATTTTATCCACAGCTACGAGGCCAAGCCCGTCCGCGATGAGGACCGTCTGGCCGACACCGTCTACGGCGGGCGCGGATCTGCGCCGCCGCGAGCCACGGCAGCGTCTCCTCGGCTGCACAGTTCCACCCGGAAAAATCCGGGGCGGTCGGGCTGAAAATTATTGAGGAGTTTTTGAAGAAGTAAAGGCTTCCCCGCGGGGCTGCGCCCACAGGCGCGTGTCGGAGCCGCAACCGCCATAGGCGGCTCTGCTTGCGGAGACTGAAGCTGTCAGCGGCCCCGCCCGCTGACTGATGAGGGCCGACCTTGCCGTTGTAGCCATCAACGGGCAATAATGGCAAACCTGCCCCTCATCCGGCCCTGCGGGCCACCTTCCCCCAAGGGGAAGGCTTTATTGCTAACGCCCTGTGCGATTCCGCACAGGGGCGTTGCTTTTTCCCCCGCAATAGGCTATAATGTACCTTGTATAAATGTGCAAAGGGGAATTGCTATGTCCTGTGACTTGCTCGTCGGCTCCACCGGGTTTGTGGGGGCAACCTGCTGGCCAAACATACCTTCGCCGCGGAATGCCACAGCAGTGACATAACCGCGCAGTACGGCACCCGCCCGGACCTCTGTGTCTACGCGGGCGTGCCGGCGGCCATGTTCCTGGCCAACGCCGACCCGGAGGCCGACCTTGCCGTCATGCGCCGCGCGCGGGAGAATATCCGCCAAATCGCGCCCAAAAGACTTGTCCTGATTTCCAGCATTGCCGTGCTGGCAGACAGCCGCGGCGTCTATGAGGACAGCCCGCGCAGGACACTGAAGCTCTGCCCGCCTACGGCAAAACCGTCTGCAATTGGGCGCTGGGTGCGCGAGGACTTCCCCCGACGCGCTCATTGTGCGCTGCCCGCTGTACGGTGCCGGCATCAGGGAAAAACTTCCTCTTTGACCTGCACACCATCACCCCGGCCATGCTCAGGCCGGAAAAATACAGCGAACTGGCGGCAAAATCGCCGCTTGTCAAAATCAGCCTACACGCTGGCGGACAACGGCTTTACAAGCTGAACGGCACCGCCGACCCGGCAGCGCTGCGCGCGCCTTTTTTGCAGCCAACGACTTCAACGCCCCTGGCTTTCACCGATGCCCGCAGCCGCTACCAGTTCTATAATTTGGGCCGCCTCTGGTCGGATATGGAGGCTGCCCGCGCCGCTGATGTAAAGCTGCTGCACCTCTGCACGCCGCCGGTCTCCGCCGCCGAGGTCTACACCGCCGTGACAGGCAAAGCGGACTGGCACAATGAACTGCCCAAGCCCCGTTTGACTACGACCTGCGCAGCCGCCACGCGGCGCTTTTGGGCGGCAGCGGCGATTACCTTTGCACAAAAACAGCAAGAATTGATGATATTACGCGCTTTATGCGCAGTTGAGGGATTGACCCATGCCGAGCTATCAGCTTGCCATCTCGAACATTGCATGGCAGAAGGACGATGACGAAAACCGTATACGCGGCCATGCAGCAGGCGGGTTCACCGGCCTGGAGCTGGCCCCGACCCGCATTTTCTCCGAAGCACCGTATGAAAACCTGACGAGTGCGCTGCTGTTCGGCGGCTACCTCAAAAACCGCTGGGGCTTCTCGGTGCCCAGTCTGCAAAGCATTTGGTACGGCCAGAAGGGCAATATCTTTGACCCTGCCGACACCGAGCACCTGCTGGACTACACGGCGCAGGCGTTCCAGTTTGCCCACAGCCTGAACTGCCCGTCGCTGGTGTTCGGCTGCCCGAAGAACCGTATGCGCCCGCTGGGGCCAACGATGCCGCCGCCGAGGCGTTCTTCATGCAGGCTGGCAACCTGGCCGCGCGGTACGGCGTGCATCTGGCGCTGGAGGCCAACCCGCCGATGTACACGAACGCTACCTGAACGGCACCGCCGACGCCTTTGCGCTCGTCAAGCGGCTGGACAACCCCGGGCTGTCGGTCAATCTGGACCTGTCCACCGTGCTGGCGCAGGGAGAAGCACTTGCAGAGCTTCATCGATGATATGCAGTATGTCAGCCATGTCCACATCAGTGAGCCGGGGCTGGTCCCGATTGAGCGCCGCCCCGAGCACAAGGAGCTGGCGCTGCTGCTGGGGGGCTGTCGGCTACCGCGGCTTCGTCTCCGTCGAGATGGCCCACACCGACGTGGATACGATCCGCCGCACGATGGACTATATCGCGGAGGTGTTCGCATGATCGAGTATGAGCGCACAAACTTGAACGGCGTGCCCGACTACACGGCTGTGGAGTTTTGAGGGCCGCCGCCATGACTACTGCCTGCTGATCCCCGTCATCAACGAGGGCGCGCGCATCCCCTGACCGAGCTGGGCGGGCCGCGCCCGAAGGCGGGCATCGACCAGCTCTGCGACATCGTCATCTGCGACGGCGGCTCCACCGACGGCAGCATGAAGCGGGAGACGCTGGCGCTCTACCACGTCAACACGCTGCTGACGAAAACCGGCCCCCGGCAGGCAGGGCGCCCAGCTGCGCATGGGCATGTATTTTGCGCTGGACCGCAATTATAAAGGCATCCTGACCATCGACAGCAGCCAACAAGGACTCCATCACGAGGACGTGCCCGAGTTTATCGCAAAACTGCAGGAGGCTATGACCTCGTGCAGGGCAGCCGAGTTTATCCGCGGCGGCCACGCCATCAACACGCCGCCGGTGCGCTATGCCGCCGTGCGGCTCATCCACGCCCGCTCGTCAGCCTGGGGGGCGCACCAGTGGTTCACCGATACGACCAACGCCTACCGCGCCTACAGCCGCGAGTACCTGACCCACCCGGATGTCCGCCCGCTGCGCGTGTCTTTGGCGGGTATGAGCTGCTGGCGTATTTAAGCATCCGCGCGACGCAGCTGGGGCTGAAGGCCTGTGAGGTCCCCGTGACCCGCGCCTACCCGGCCACCGGCAAGGCAAGACGAATCAGCGGCTTCAAAGGCAACAGCGACCTGATGAAGGTCCTGCTGAATGCGCTGGCGGGGAAGTATAATCCGTAAGTTATATTTTGCAAAGATGCAGGGGCGAGCAGTGCTCGCCCGCGGCACTGGCGGCAGCCGCAAAGTGCCCGGGTCGATGACGAGCATCGACCCCTGCAATGCCGGGGGCGAATCCCATATCCACCCGGCAATCGTCCGAAGGAATGTAAAAAGGGGAAACGCTCTATGACCTACGATAAAATCATCCTCGGCGCGGGGCTGTACGGCCTGTACGCGGCGCAGAAATGCGGCGCGGCGGGGCAGCGCGTCCTTGTGCTGGAGCGCGACCCCGCGCCCTTCATGCGCGCAACCTACATCAACCAGGCCCGTGTCCACATGGGCTACCACTACCCGCGCAGCTACTCCACGGCCATCAAGTCCGCCCATTATTTTGAGCGGTTCTGCAATGATTACGGCTTCTGCCTGCACACCGAGTTTGACCAGGTCTACGCCACCAGTGCGCACTTCTCCTGGACGAACGCGGCGGAATTCCCGCCGGTTCTGCGCGGCGGCAGGCATCCGCTGCGACGACGTTGCGCCCGAGCGCTACTTCAACCCGGGCCTCTGCGACGGCGCGTTCCTGACCACCGAGTACACCTACGATGCGCAGATACTTAAGCGCTGGTTTCTGGAGCAGCTCGCCGCACTGCCCAACGTTGAGGTACTGTACAGCCACAAGCCGACGGCCATCGAGAAGGTCGGCAGCGCGTGGCGCGTGCAGGCGGGAGACATCACCGCCGAAACGCCCTACCTGCTCAACGCGACCTATGCGGGTGTCAACGACGTACACGCCATGCTCGGCCTGCCGCCGTTCGGCATTAAGTACGAAAAGTGCGAGATCATTTTGTGCACCGTGGACAAAAAGCCTGAAAAACACCGGCATCACGGTCATGGACGGGCCGTTTTTTCAGCCTGATGCCCTTCGGCCGGACCGGCCTGCACAGCCTGACGAGCGTGACCTTCACCCCGCATGAGACGAGCTATGACAGCGTCGCGACCTTCCCGTGCCAGCAGGAATGCGGCGGCGTGTGCAAGCCGGGCAGCCTGTACAACTGCAATGAGTGCCCGGCCAAGCCGCAAAGCGCCTGGCCCTACATGAGCCAGCTGGCCCGCAAGTATTTAAAGGAAGAATACGGCTTTGCCTACCACAGCAGCCTGTTCAGCATGAAGCCCATCTTAAAGGCCAGCGAGATCGACGACTCGCGCCCGACAGTGGTCCGCGTGATGAACGACGAGCCGAAGCTCGTCAGCGTGCTGTCCGGCAAGATCAACACGGTATACGACCTGGACGAGGTATTGGATGTATGACGCTTAAAGACAACAATTTTATTTCGGCAGTCGTTTACCTGCACAACGACGGCGCGCGCGCCGTGGAGTTCTGCCGCACGGTGGCCGCAGAGCTGGACGCCAACTTTAAACAATATGAGCTGGTCGTCGTGGACGACGCCTGCACCGACGACACGGTCAAACAGCTGCGCGCCTGGGGCAGGGAGCAGGACGCCCCGCTGACGATTTTGCACATGAGCATCTACCACGGGCTCGAGGACGCCATGAACGCCGGTCTCGATGCCGCCATCGGCGACTATGTCTATGAGTTCGACTCCACCGAGCTCTGCTACGCGCCGACGCTTATTATGCAGGCATACAGGGCGGCGCTGGACGGCAACGATATTGTGTCGGTCTGCCCGCGCACCGTGCGCGGCGGCAGCAGCCTGTTTTATAAAGTGTTCAACGCCCACTCCCAGAGCGCCTACCGCCTGCGCACCGACGCGTTCCGCCTGGTGACGCGCCGCGCCATCAACCGCGTCCATGCGTCCAGCACGCACCTGCCCTACCGCAAGGCGGCCTACGCGGCCAGCGGCTTACGGATGGTCGATCTGGAATTTGACGGCCAGCTGACCGTTAAGCAGAAGGGCCGGTTCAATCTGGCGCTGGACAGCCTGACGCTCTACACGAACTTCGGCTTCAAGGCCAGCGTGACCGTCACGCTCTGCATGATGGCGCTGGCGCTGGCCGAGCTGATTTATACCCTCGTCATCTTCGCCACCGGCCACCCGGTAGGGGCTGGACGACGACGATGTTCGTCATCACCGTCGGGTTTGCGGGGCTGTTCGCTGTGCTGACCATCATCGTCAAGTATCTGTCGCTGCTCTTAAATCTGACGTTCAGGCAGCAGAAATATCTTGTGGAAAGCATTGAGAAGCTGCAAAAATAACGCATGAGGAAGTTACCGATGAAGCATTTTTCGCCCGCGGCTGTCCTGCCGCGCTTTCTGGTGCTCTGCGCCCTGCTGGTCTGCCTGCGTCTGGCGCTGACGGGCTTTCAGCAGGCGTACATCTGGGTGGGTGGTGCGCCGCTGGACGATGAGCTGATGTTCCGCGCGGCCAACCATATCACAGCCGGGCAGTGGCTGGGCGCGTATGATTATCTGACGCTGTCCAAGGCCATGTTCTTCCCCGGTGTGGCTGGCTCTGCTGCACGCGCTGCACCTGCCGTATCTTATCAGCGGTGCGGCGCTTGGTGCGGTGCGGCGCTGCTGGCGGCGTTTGCTTTTTCGACGCTGTGGCGTAAAAAGACCCCGCACAGGGCCGCGTGCTGACGCTCGGTCTGTTTGCGGCGCTGGCGTTTCTGCCGTCGAGCTGGGCGGCCTACACGCTGCGCGTCTACCGACAACATCTTTCCGGCGCTGTGTCTGTACTTCTTTTGCAGGTATGGCGGGCATGGCGCTGCGCGCGGTGTTCACGCCGGAAAGCCGCTCTGGCCGTGGCTGGCCGCGGCGGGCGCGGGTCTGGCCTGCGGCTATCTGGACCGCGAGGACGCCGGGCTGTTCCTGCTGCCGTTCGCCGCGGCGGCCACTGTCATTGTGGCCGTGGTGCTGGCGGGCAAGCGCCGCTGGAAGGCTCTGGCCGCGCAGGTCATCCCGTATGTCATGCTCGGCGTCGGCGTGCTCACCTTCTGCACCCTCAATTACACACACTACGGCGTGTTTGCGCTGTCCGACTTTTCGGAAGGCTCCTTTGCCGCGGCCATGGGCGCGATGATGCGCGTGGACACCGACAGCACCGCGCCCTACCTCTCCGTGCCCGCTGACGCCCGCGAGAAAATTTACGACGCTGTGCCGGAATTGGAGCCGCTGGCCTACTGGCTGGAGGAGGACGCCCAGCTGCAGAATGATTTCCGCGACCCAAATCTCGACGACTACCGCGCGGGCAGCTTCTATTGGGCCATCCGCCGCGCCGCGTTTGAGGGCATCTACGCCGACGCTAAGACCGCCGACGCTTACTGGCAGACTGGGCCGATAAGATCAACGCCGCCTGCGACGCGGGCACACTGCCCAGCCGCACCGGCAAGCGCGTGGCGACGAGCCAGCCGATCTCGGCGGCTTACGTCCCTTCGACGCTGGCCGAGACCTGGAACGGCTTTTGGCATGTGCTGGGCCTGCGGGACTGTGCGCCCTATGAGACGCTGCGGTCCATCGGCACCGAGGGCGACTTTGCCGCCTGGTCCGGCTACCTGCACTGCGGTTTCAACAGCGCCGCCAATGCGGGGAGGACACGCCCTACTACAGCCCGTACCAAAAAGACGGTTTTTGCCGTCATGCAGGGCTGGACGCGGGTCTGCAGTATTTTGCTTACGGTGGGCGTGCTCTGCGCCGTGCTGTGCCAGCTGGCAGAGCTTTTTGCCGCAGCGGCGTCAAAATGCACGGCACAGACCGTAGTGCCGTGGCTGCTGCTGTTCGGCATCTTCGGCATTGCGCTGCTGCGCTGTGCCATGATCGCCTTTGTCGAGTGTCCAGCTTCGGCATCGGCACCAGCACGATGTACCTGGCAACGGTGCATCCGCTGCTGGTCCTGTACGCATTTGCCGGGCTGCTTTTTGTACGGCAGACCGAGAAAAAACTGACAAACGAAGGGAGAACGCATGACAGATCTACTGGTCATCGGCGGCGGCGCGGCGGGCCTGATGGCAGCCGGGGCGCCTGTGCCCGCGGGCTGACCGTGACCGTGCTGGAGCACAACCCCAAGGGACCGGGCCAAAAGCTGCTTATCACCGGAAAGGGACGCTGCAACGTCACAAGCGACAGCGATGTGCGGGAGTTTCTGCCCTATGTGCGGCATAACGGGCGGTTTTTTGTATTCGAGCCTTTACGCTTTCCCGCCGTCGGCGGCCATGGAGCTGTTCGAGTCACTTGGCGTGCCGCTCAAAACCGAGCGCGGGCGGCGGGTATTTCCCCGGAGTGACCGCGCCGCCGACGTGCTGGCCACGCTGCGCGATTATGCACGCGATGCGAATTTGTGCGCGGCAGCGCAAAAAGCTGGTCATCGAGGACGGCGTCTGCAAGGGGTGCTGTGACGGACCGCGGCGAGACGTTGCGGGCAGAAAACACGCTGATCGCCACGGGCGGCATCAGCTATCCGGCCACCGGCAGCGACGGCAGCGGCGCAGGCTGGCGGCGGCAGGGCACACGATCATGCCGCCGCAGCCCAGCCTGTGCAGTCTGGTCGGCCCCGACCCGGCCTGCCGCCGCATGATGGGCCTGGCCCTGCGCAACGTCACGCTGACGCTGCTCTGCGACGGCAAGCCGCTGTTTGCCGAGCAGGGCGAGACGCTGTTCACCCACTTCGGCCTGTCCGGGCCGCTCGTCCTGTCGGCCAGCACCTACATTGAGTATATAACGAAGCACCGCTATATCTGTGAGTTTGACTTAAAGCCCGCGCTGGATGAAAAAAACGCTCTATGACCGCCTGACCCGCGACTTTGCGGAGCAGGGCAGTCACAGTGCGCAGGGGGCGCTGGCAAAGCTGCTGCCCAATTCGATGCGCCCCGTCGCCGTCGAAAAGTGGGGCATCGACCCTGCCACGAAGGCCGCGCAGATCACGCGGGAGCAGAAGCAGGCGCTCGTTGACCTGTGCAAGCACTGGCAGGTGCCGGTCAGCGCGCTGGGCGATAAAGAGCACGCCGTCATCACCGCCGGCGGCGTCGATGTTCGTGAGGTAGACCCCAAGACGATGGCCAGCAAGCTGTGCGCGGGCCTGTACTTTGCCGGGGAGGTCCTCGACGTGGACGCCCGCACCGGCGGGTATACCCTGCAAATCGCCTGGTCAACCGCCGTGGCGGCAGCCAAGGCGCTCTAACCCCAGCCTTCCCCGAGGGGAAGGCGGCCCCCGCAGGGCCGGATGAGGGCAGACCTTACGGCAGCTGCACGGGAAGGAGAAACCACCCGGTAGGGGCGGGCGTGCCCGGCCTGCGGCTCTGCGGCGGTAACCCTCTAACGGGCAGCCCCGCAAGCTCTCCCTCATCAGCCGCCTGCGGGTGGCAGCTTTCTCCCAAAGGGAGAAGCCAAAGACGATTCTATTTAAAGGGATGATAACTATGATTTCCATCGCAATCGACGGCCCGTCCGGGGCCGGTAAATCAGTCTCGCCAAGGCTCTCGCCAAAGACCTCGGCTATGTCTACGTTGACACCGGTGCCATGTACCGCTCCATCGGCCTGTACGCCGTCCGTGCGGGCGTTGACCCGCATGACGCCGACGCTGTCGCCGCACTGCTGCCGCAGGTCAAGCTCGGCATCCGCCTGATCGACGGTGCGCAGCACATTTTATTTAAACGGCGAGGACGTCAGCACGGCCATCCGCGCCGAGGAGATCGGCATGGCTGCGTACGCCGTGGCCGCACACCCCGCGGTGCAGCTTCCTGCTGGACACCCAGCGGTCTGGCCGAAAGCCAGAACATCCTGATGGATGGCCGCGACATCGGCGGCACGGTTGTGCTGCCCAACGCCACGGTCAAGATCTTCCTGACCGCCAGCGCCGAGCCCGCGCCCAGCCGTTGCGAGCTGGCCGAGAAGGGCCAGCCCGCGGACTTTGCCACCGTGCTGGCCGACATCCGGCAGCGCGACTACCAGGACAGCCACCGCGCCGTGGCTCCGCTCAAACAGGCCGACGACGCCATTCTTGGTGGACACAAAGCAGCATCGGCCTGCAGGAGAGCTTTGACCTGCTCAAGCGCACGATTCTTGCGCACATCTAAGGGGCTGACGATGCTTTTATACTGGATTTTTGCTGCCCATCATCTGGGTGCTGGCCCACATTCTGTTCCGGTTCGAGGTCATCGGGCGCGAAATTTGAAGGCCGTCCGCGATGGGCGCGCCTACGTCATCGCACCGAACCACATTGCCAACCTTGACCCTGTTTTTGATCGCTATAACGATATTTGACTGGAAGCGGCTGCGCATTTCTGGCCAAGGAGGAGCTGTTTAAAAAACCGCTGGCCGGCTGGTTCCTGCGCTGCATGGGCGCTGTTTCCATCGAGCGCGGCAAGGGCGACACCACCACCGTCGAAAAGCTGACGAACGAGTGCAAAAATGGTACGGGCATCATGATCTTCCCCGAGGGGACCCGCACAAAGACCGGCAAGCTGGGCGTGATCAAGAGCGGTGCATTTGTGATTGCCGCCGCCGCGGGTGCGGACATGCTGCCTGTGCGCATCATCTACGGCACCAAGGACGGCAGGCTGCACCTTTTCTGCAAGGTGCGCATCGTCTTTGGCGAGCCGATCCCCGCCGCGGACCTGCAGATCAGGGATCAGAGCCACAAAATGGCGGAGCTGCGCCGTATGAAGAACCGCCTGCGCGACGAGCTGGAGCAGCTGCTGGCCGACAACGCCTTTGCTGTGCGCCTGGCCGAAACGGCAGCGGAGGAACCCGCTGCACCGGACGACAAGCCGCAGCTGCCGGAATGACATTCCCCTTGGCCCCCCTCTGGGGGCTCCGCCCGCAGGCGGTGGGGAGAGAGCTTTGCCGAGGCCCGAAGCTTCGGATAAAGACACGGCTCTCTCCCTCCGGCCCTGCGTGCGGGCCACTGCTCCCCTTCTGGCGCAAGCGCCATCTCCCCCGTTTCGGGGAGTCTGTCTCGCAGAGGGAGGCAAGGAGGTTACAAAAAGGAGCTTATCTATGGAGATCATCCGTGCCAAAACCGCCGGCTTCTGCTTCGGGGTGGACCGCGCGGTCAAGCTGACTTATGATTTATTGGCGCAGGGACGCAAGGTTGCGACCCTCGGCCCATTGATCCACAACGCCCAGGTCGTGGCCGACCTGGAGGCGAAGGGGCGCTGTGACCTGCCCGGATATTGACGCCGTGCCCGACGGGTATGAGGTCATCATCCGCAGCCATGGCGTGCCCAGAAGCGTCTGTGATAAAATAAGCACGCAGCCTGGCGTATCACGACGCCACCTGCCCGTTTGTTGCAAAAATCCATAAAATCGCGATGGAAGCGGACAAAAACGGTGCGCTTTTGCTTGTTGCAGGCGACGCCGACCACCCCGAAGTACAGGGAATTGTCGGCCATACAAGCGGCCCTGTGCAGGTTTTTTGCCAATCTGGAGGAGCTGCAAAATTGCTCCCCACGCTTTTTGCAACAAGAATCCATCTACGTCGTCGCACAAACGACATTTCGCGTGGAAAGTTGGGAAAATTGCAAAGCTTTTTTAAAAAAAGAGTGTACAAAAGCCAGAATTTTTGATACAATATGTAATGCAACGTGGGCGAGGCAACAGGAAGCGGAAGACCTCAGCCAAAAAATGCGATCACATGGTCGTCATTGGTGGTCATCATTCTTCCAATACCCAAAAGCTGTTACAGGTCGCCGCGCGGCATACCAAGGCCATCAACGTCGAGACTGCTGATGAACTCGACCCTGCATGGCTTGCTGGTGCGGCGCGTGTGGGCGTGACAGCCGGGGCTTCAACGCCTTCGTCTATAATTGAGGAGGTACTTAACAGTATGAGTGAAGAGATCCGTGACGACATGAGCTTCGAGGAGATGCTCAAAGCTACCGAAGCCAATGCAAATGTTTACACCGGAAAGATCGTAAAAGCCAAGGTCATCAGCGTTTTCCCGACGGAGTGCATCGTCGGTGTCGACGGCTCCAAGCACACCGGCATTGTGCCCCTGCGCGAGATGAGCCATGACCCCAACGCCAAGATGGAAGACCTTGTTAAAGAGGGCGACGAGCTGGATCTGGTTGTTGTCAAGACCAACGATCAGGAGGGTGTTGACACCCTGTCCCGCGTCCGTTTTGAGGCCCAGAAGGGCATGAAGGACGTCTCCGAGGCTGCCGAGAACGGCACCGTTATGGAAGGCGACGTCATGGAGGCCAACAAGGGCGGTGTTGTTGTCAACGTCAAGGGCGTCCGCGTCTTTGTTCCCCCGCTCTCAGGCCACCATGCGCCGTGACGAGGACTACACCAAGCTGGTTGGCCAGCACGTTCAGCTGGTCATTACCGAGTGCGCAGGCCGCAAGATCGTCGGCTCTATCAACAAGGTCACTGCCGAGGCCAACAAGGCCAAGCGCGAGGAGTTCTGGGCCAATGTTGAGGTCGGCAAGCAGTATAAGGGCGTTGTCAAGAGCCTGACCTCTTACGGCGCTTTCGTTGACGTGGGCGGTGTCGATGGCCTGTGCCACATCAGCGAGCTGAGCTGGAACAACATCAAGCATCCCTCCGAGGCCGTCAAGGTCGGCGACGAGATCGAGGTCTACGTCAAGAGCTACGATCCCGAGAACCAGAAGGTCTCCCTGGGCTACAAGAAGGAAGAGGACAACCCCTGGGTCAAGCTGGAGAATGAGGTTCCCGTCGGCACTGAGTTCACCGCTCCCGTTGTCTCCATCACCAAGTTCGGTGCTTTCGTCCGCATCATGCCGGGCATTGACGGTCTCGTTCATATCAGCGAGATCAGCAATGAGCGCGTGAACAAGGTCTCCGACGTGCTGAAGGTCGGTGACGAGGTCCGCGTTAAGCTGACCGCCGTTGACTTTGACCGCAAGCGCATCAGCCTGTCCATGAAGGCCTGCCTCGACGAGAACGGCGAGGACGCTGAATAATTCTTAGTCATTGCGCAACCGTATGGGGCCTGCCTGTTGTAACAGGCAGGCCCCTTTTTGTACAAGTAACCTGTAGGGGGCGGCGTCCTCGACGCCCTGCGGGCGGGCAGTGCCCGCCCCTACAAACGTAAAACGGGTACATCATGCAAAAACTCAAAGACATCATCCAAAAATACTATGAGGGTCTGGCCTACCTGTTTTTTTCGGCGGGGGTCGCAACGCTGCTGAACCTGGTCGTCTTTGCGGGCTTCCAGGCGGCGTTCGGTACAGACTTTGCCGCGGGCATCGGCAATATTCTGGACAACTGCATCTGCATCCTCTTTGCCTATTGGACAAATCGCACGTTCGTGTTCAAAAGCGCGAACAAGGGCAAGGCGGCCTGGGCGGAGTTCGGGCAGTTTGTCTCCTGCCGCATCGCCACGATGGTCATGGATCAGGGTCATCATCTGGCTGGGCGTCAGCCTGCTGGGACCGCATGTCGCGTTTGCCGCGGCCAACGGCAAGCTGTGGGGCCATGGGCGTCAAGCTGTTCAGCCAGGTCATCGTTATCGTGTCCAACTACGTTTTCAGCAAATTGTTTATCTTTAAAAAGAAGTAACGCATCATCCGGAAGGAGCATACCATGCTTATTTTTAAAGTGGCAAAATTTGTGCTCAAGCACCCGCTGCTGACCCATGGAGCCAGGCAGCTCGTGCACAAAAAACTACGTCCCCAAAAAAGGAGGCATCCCCTATGAAACAGAAAGTTCGCGGTCACGCATTCCGCCTGGTGGGGCTGATCCTGGGCATCATCGGTGCCACGGTCAGCATCACCTCCATCGTTTTTCGCTGCCTTGGGCCTGGATCAGGCACGCCTGTGCAAGCATTGTGAGAAAGGGGAAAATTTCCGATGAAATACACGAAGGAAGAAATGCTGAGCAAGGTCGACCACACCCTGCTCAAGCCCGAGGCAACCTGGCCCCAGATCCGGACCCTCTGCGATGAGGCCATCGCCAACCACTGCGCGTCGGTTGCATCAACACCTGCTACGTCAAGCAGGCCGTCGAGTATATGGCGGGCCGTGTGCCGGTCTGCTGCGTCGTCGGCTTCCCTCTCGGCGCTATGGACACCAAAAAGCAAGGCATTTGAGGCTAAAACAGCCATCGAGAACGGCGCGTCCGAGGTCGACATGGTCATCAACATCGGCTGGCTGAAGAACAAGCAGTACGACGACGTCCGCAATGACATTGCCGCCGTCAAGGCTGCTGTGGGCGACAAGGTGCTGAAGGTCATCATCGAGACGTGCCTGCTGACGGACGACGAGAAGATCAAGATGTGCGAAATCGTCTCCGATTCCGGCGCGGACTACATCAAGACCTCCACCGGCTTCTCCACCGGCGGCGCGACGTTCCATGACGTGGAGCTGTTCGCGAAGCACGTTGCGGGTCGTTGCAAGATCAAGGCTGCGGGCGGCATCTCCACCGTCGAGGACATCAAGAAGTTCCTCGATCTCGGCGCAGACCGCCTCGGCACCTCCCGTGCCGTCAAGTTGCTCACCTCCGGCGAGGCCGGCAGCGGGTATTAAGGGGGATGCGGTGTTCCTTCTTTGCAAAGAAGGAACCGAAGAAATTCTAAACAATAAATGCGGGAGACTGCTTTTCGTCAGCAGTCTCCCGCATTTTGTTTTGTGCAGCGGTAGGGGCGGCGTCCCCCGACGTCCCGTCAGTTGGCAGTTGCTCTCCAGGCAGGGGTGTGGGGCGGCCCCCTCTGGCCGCCGAAAGGGGCGTGTTGCCTTGTGGTGCGAATCTGTTTTTTAAATGGGTGTGTGGGGGAAAAAACATGACCGCGCCAACAAACTGGAATTTTGGCAAGAAAAAAGCAGTCAATCCTAAAGACTAACTGCTTTGTGTGTAGGATATGAAGTCGTGAACTGGAATTTACATTTTGACATTATTTAACAATAGTTGAGTCAATTCTTCTAACTCCCCAGTAGACAAATCATTTTTATCTATCAAAACCATTTTATTATCTTTTTCGTTTAACATATATATACTGCCCCATAGTACCGTACTCTTTAAATGCAGTCCAATAATTTTTTGCTATATCCCATCTGGGAAATTGTTTCTATCCCTTCAGCGTCAAAATGATACTCTACAATTCCAGTACGAAAAGACTTATCTAAGAGTAACTCCGCTTTTTTCAATACAAATTTTTGAAAAGACTTTGCATTAAACGCAAGAAGCAGACAAACTATTCCAAGCACCATATAGATATACCATAAAATAGCAGGAGAATTTATAATTAAAAATATGCTACTAAAAATAATGACGATACCCAAAATCATCAGAAGCGGAACCGCTATCTTACGCTTGCGAACATTTCCTTTACTTTCCAAAGCAATTTTAATTGCAGTTTCTTTTTTTTTTTCATCACTTAAATTCATACAATATTTAACCACAAAATTTACCACCTTTACTTTTCACAGTTCTATAAATTCCGATTTATTGAACCAGGTTAAGTATATCATACTCTCCTGCAAAAAGTACACCCCGCGCCCCGGTCATACCCCGCCCCTTGCGCCGCATACCTTTATAAACCATAAAAGGGGGGCGTACCTATGCAAGATTCACCCATCGTACTTACCACCCTCGCCGGGCTGTCCACCGGCCTGGGCGGGGCTGCTGGCTGTGCTCTGCCCGCCGACAGAGCGTCTGCTAGCGGCCAGCGCGGGGCTTTGCGGGCGGGGTCATGCTCACGGCGTCGCTGGCCGACCTGATGCCGGAGGCGCTGGCGTTTTACGGTGGCTACCTGCCGCCGCTGGCCTGCGGCGGAGCGGTTGTGTCGCTGCTGGCGCTCGGGATGCTGACCGCGGGTCTGCTGGGGCGGCTCCTGCCCGAGGAAGCTGCACTGGCCGCCCGCTTTGGCAAAAAGCGGGAGACCCGGCCCGCGCTGCGGCCATGCGCACGGCTCTTGTCACGGGGCTGGCGCTGCTGCTGCATAATTTCCCGGAGGGCGTGCTGACCTTCTTCGCAGGCACGGCGGATCCGTCGCTCGGTCTGCGCACCGCCGCGGCCATCGCCCTGCACAATATCCCGGAAGGACTTGCTGTGGCCGTGCCGTTTGCTTACGCAACGCGCCGCCGCACCGCGGGGTGCTGGCCGCGCTCGTCTCCGGCCTGGCCGAGCCGCTCGGGGCGGTGCTGGCGTGGCTGTTCCTACGTCGGCTCTTCACGCCGGGCTTTCTGAACGGCACCGTTGTGCTGGCGGCGGGCGTCATGGTCTGGGTGGCACTGGCCCAGCTGCTGCCCGGTGCCCTGCATCCCGCCCACCGCACCGCGGGCATTTTGAGGCGCCGCCGTCGGCTGCCTTCTCATGCTGTTAGGCATTGCGGCGCTGCCGTAAATGTGCTATACTATATCTGTATATTTGTGCAAGAAAGGAGCAAGCCACATGTTGAAAAAAATCGCGGCGCTGCTCCTTTGTGCCTGTGCTGCTGGCGGGGTGCAGTGCGGCAGGGGATGTCGAGACCCTGCTGCGCGCGCCGCAGCTCTCCGGCGAGAAAGCGCGGCCCTGCAAAAGGCGCTGAACAACTACCTGGGCGGCAGCGCAACCTTAAAGTATCCCGCCAGCGGCGATTTCCTTTCGCCGTTTGCGTTCGGTGACTGGGACGGCGACGGCACAGACGAGGCCGCCGTCCTCTGCACACCACCGACACGACCAGCTCCAACGTCTGGTTGGCCGTGCTCGAGCCGACGGGGAGAGCAGCTGGCGCGTCAGCCGCGTGGTGGAGGGCCTGACCAGCGAGGTGCAGAGCTTTTCCGCCGCGCACCTCCGAGACACGTCGAGCCAGCAGCTGCTGGCAGGGTATGCCTCGCCCCAGGGCGACCAATATCTGGCTGTCTATCAATATGACGGTGATACGTTATCCACGGTCATCAGCAAGAGCTATACCGACATGATCGTCGCGGACTTCACCGGCAAGGGCGACACGCAGGACCTGGTTCTGGCTCTGCCGCCGGACACCGAGCTGGGCGGCGTGACGCTGCAGCTGCTGACCGCCAACGACGGCGAGTTCCGCTCGACCCAGACGCTGAACCTGGGCGAGGGGCGTCTACAGCAGCTGTGCGGCCCTGCACGCGGGCACCGGCAGCGACGACGGCATGTACCTGGTCATGGATGCCTGGACCGGCACAAAGCAGTCTGGTATCGGACATCATTCTGTATGACGAAGCAACGGGCTTTTTGCAGCCCCTACCGTCCCAGCGGCATGAGCGACATTCAGCGCAGCACGCTGCGCTACCACCGCGAGCTGCTGAGCCGCGACCTACGACAACGGCACGGTGGACATCCCTGTGGAGATCGACGACGGCGGCACGCTGCAAACACCGATGGACAAGCGGCTGAGCTTTCTGCTCTGGAAGGATTACACCTCGATGGCGGGCGGCAACAGCAAGTTTGGCGTCTACGACAGCGAGTATAACATTTTTATGGAGCTGCCCGAGTCGATGCACGGCAACATCCTGATCCGCTCCAACCAGAGCGGCACGGGTTGGCTGATTTGCAACGCCGATGGCACGACGGTCTACTGCGAGATGCGCGTCGTTGACCCCGCGGACAACGCGGCCACCGGCGTCGGCAACTATCTGCGCATTGCAAACATTGGCAGCCAGCAGCTGCAAGCCCGCGTTGTAACGTCGTATTATGGATTGAGCCTGGATTTCATCAGCCAGAACACGGTGCTGCTGGGATCAAATTGATACAGAAAGGGAAATCGGGTTTATGAAACGAGTTTTGGTAGTCGAAGACGAAGCCAGCATCCGCGAAATGGTAGCCCTGAACCTGAAAATGGCCGGCTGGGGAGGTCGTCGAGGCCCCCAGTGCCGAGCCGCGCTGGAACTGATGCACAGCGGGGAACGCTGCGACGCGGCCACTTTTGGATATTATGCTGCCGGGCATGGACGGCTTGACCTCTGCGAGACGATCCGCCGCGGTGACAGCGACATCGGCATTATCATCGTGTCGGCCAAAAGGGCAGGAGAGCGACAAGATCCGCGGCCTGTCCATCGGCGCAGACGATTACATTACGAAGCCGTTTTCGGTGTCGGAGCTGATCGCGCGTCTGGAGGCGCTGACCCGCCGGGTGGGCCACCGCGGCAGCGGCGCCCGCCGCAGACGAAAAATGCCCCCACCACGCTGGTCAGCGGCCCGTTTGTGCTGGACGAAAAGAGCCGCATTCTGTACAAGTCCGGCAAGCCGATCGACCTGACCCAGGTGGAATTCCAGATCATGGAGCTGTTCTTCCACAACCCCGGTATCGCGCTGGTGCGGGAAAAGATCCTGAAAGGCGTGTGGGGCGAGAATACTTCGGCGATGTGAAGATCGTGGATGTGAACATCCGCCGCCTGCGGATGAAGATAGAGGACGAGCCCAGCAGCCCGCAGCATATCCTCACGGTTTGGGGGTATGGGTATAGGTGGAATGCGTAAACCGGAAACAGCAGCCCGTAGGACCGGGCATGCCCGGCCCCCTCCACCTTGCCATTACCGCCCATTTATCTTTTTGCATCGTAGGGGGGGGCTTGACCCCTCCGCGGGGCGTCGAGGCCGCCGCCCCCTACATCCTTCGCCGCAAACCTTCCACCAACCGTAGGGGAGGGATTCATCCCTCCCGCGCCGCTTCCGTCATCTCTCACCCCGCCCTCTCACCACCTACCAAAATCCCACAGGAAAGGAGCTCACCGCCATGCAATCCACCAGCATTATCCGCCGCTGGATACGCGGCAGCCTGCTGATCACGGTGCTGGTGCTCGTGCTGGCGGAGGGACTGTTCCTGTACTACAGCTACAACGACCTCTACGGCGGTGTCGAACGCGCGGTGGAAAATCGTTTTTCCACCGTCGTGGGCCGGACCTGCAGGCCACAGGCACGGCAGGGGACACCGCAACCACCGCCGAAAGCCGCGCCAATGTCCTGCGGCGCGTCGTCGAGCAGTTCGACGAGAAGGACAAGTTTGAATTTATGCTGCTGGACGCACAGGGCGTCATCCTGGCGACCAGCAGCGGCACCATGAACCGTGACCTGACAAACGGCGCCGACTATGGCCGTGCGCTGACGTCCGCCAACGGGGATCGGGTCGGCTATCTTCCGACACCCCAGGGAGAGAGGGTCATGGCCGTTACGATGCTTGTGCCCTACGCGGCGGGCAGCATCGCCGCCATGCGGATGGTCACCAGCCTGACTCTCATTGACGGCCAGTGGTGGCGCACCGTCGCCATCTGCGTTGGTCTCGGCGTGCTGGTGCTGACCTTTACGGTGTGGAGCGGCTTGTTTTTTGTGCGCTCCATCGTCCGTCCGCTCGGTGAAGGTCGAGGCTACCGCCACCAAAATTGCGAAGGGTAGACATGAAAGTCCGCCTGCCGGACACCCGTTACGACGACGAGATCGGGCGGCTGTGCAAGACGATCAACCAGATGGCCGAGGATCTTGCCGAGACCGAGCGGTTGAAAAATGAGTTCATCTCATCGGTCAGCCACGAGCTGCGCACGCCGCTCACCTCCATCCGGGGCTGGGTGGAGACCCTGATGACATGGACGACCCAGCGAACGAAAACTACCGCCGGGCCTCTCGATCATCGGCACCGAGACGGACCGCCTTTATAATGGTCGAGGAGCTGCTCGACTTTTCCCGCCTGCAGAACGGCATCAAGATGAACTGCCGGTGCTCGACTTCGTCGCCGAGCCACCGACGCCGCGCTGTTCGTGCGAGGCCCGCATCCGGCAGGAGGGGATGCAGCTCGTCTACTCCGAGCCGCCCGAGCCGTCCCTGTCTACGCCGACCCGGACCGTCTGCGGCAGGTGTTCATCAATATTTGGATAACGCCATCAAATATTCCGAGCCCGCAAGCCCGATGGAACCATTGAGACCAAGGTCGAGCCCACCCCCACCCACGGCGTGTGGACAAAAAGATCCCGCTGGTGCGGGGAGCCATCTCGATGATCGAGAGCTTGATTATGGGATACAAGTACATGATGTACTCGGCACAGGCGAGCATGGGCGACGAGTACGACCCCGCCGAGGAGGAGACTGCCTTTGAAAAATGGGTGGGCGAGCATCTGGGCAAGAAGGCCGAAGATATCATGCTGGCGGCAGCTGCCGTGATCGGCGGGCTGTTTGCCATCCTGCTCTTCACCGTTCTGCCCACGGTGCTGGTGGGCGGCCTGAACCGTCTGCTGCCGCTGGGGCGCTGGGGCAAGGTGGTGCTGGAGGCCGTGCTGAAGGTGGGCATCTTCCTGTCCTACATGGTGGGCATCTCCAAAATGAAGGAGATTCATCGTGTGTTTGAGTACCACGGCGCAGAGCACAAGACCATTGCCTGCTACGAAGCGGGCGACCCGCTGACCGTGGAGAACGTGCGCAAGTATACCCGTTTTCACCCCCGCTGCGGCACCAGCTTCCTTTGATCCTGGTGGTCATCGTCAGCGTGTTCCTTGTACAGCGTGCTGCCGTGGGGCAGCATCGGTCTGCGTGTGCTGTGCAAGCTGCTGCTGCTGCCGCTGGTCATGGGCATCAGCTATGAGCTGCTCAAGTGGTGCGGCCGGTCCGATAACATTGCTACCCGTATCATCCGCCAGCCGGGCATCTGGGTGCAGCACCTCACCGTCTTTGAGCCGGACGACAGCATGATCGAGGTGGCCATTGCCGCCGTCACGCCGGTCCTGCCCGAGGACCCGGAGGACGGCAGATGGTAACCGCAGGGATGCTGCCCCGGGCAGCAGTCCGGGAGGTGGAGGC
>VOFF01000693.1_pt1 | contig 42489 bp, 29 predicted proteins | sample 5384061 | NCBI WGS metagenome assembly VOFF01 (sample SAMN12384725, study PRJNA508395) | human gut metagenome | isolation source: healthy gut E | host: Homo sapiens | reverse complement strand
CGCGTATCTGCAAACATGCGCAGGGGCTTTTCAGCACCCAAGGGGGGCCTTCTGCCCGCATCGCGGGGCCTCCTGCCGGGGACCGTGCCGCGTCGGAAGGAACGCGGCGCCAACCGTGCGGCCGGGAGTGTCCGTCGCAGCGTTCGTCCGCGTCGGGACGGACGACTTTTCAGACGGATGCGCGAGATATGGTTTTACGCGTGTCAATTTGTCATGGGATAAACATTTTTGTTGGCGGCCGGCAGGGGCGATTATTTTGCCGTGAGACACGCTCTGCCGGCCTTTTGGAGGAACGTCCGGTTCGGCGATGACCGTCGGCCGGGATTCCGGACGGAACGGAGAATGCGCCCGAGCCAGGGCGGGGTGAAAGGCCAGTGGAATCGTTGGCGGGGCTTCGGACCCCGGAGGCCTGCCGTTCCGCAATCCGGGGGCGGGAGACGTTCACCAGCTTGAAAAAAAGCACCGGTGTTATGAATTACCTGAAAAACGGATTTTTTATCCTTGGCATTTCTCCCTTGCGGCGGTTGCGGCGGAGCGGCGCCGCGCCACGCCCGCGATAACCCGCCCGCTGGGGCTGACCTGCAATTACGCGGAGGAGCCGCTCGGCATGGGGGACCGGCGTCCGTCGCTGGGCTGGCGGATCGACACCGGAAGACCAGAGGTATTTGCAGGGAGCCACCGGGTGCTGGTCGCTCGGACCGAAAAATTTGCTGGAGGCGGACCGCGGCGTATATGGGACTCCGGCGTCGTGCGGGAGGGGCAGGAGCCAGCATGCTGAAATTCGGGGGGCGTTCCGCTGCTGCCCTGCTGCGATTACTATTGGAAAGTGTGAAGGTGTGGGACACGGACGGCGCCGAATCGGACTGGAGTCCGGTGGCATCGTGGCGGACCGAAGGCTGTTCGACGAGTTCGACTGGAAGGGGAGTGGTCTCCTCCCGTTTCGCCGGAAGTGCTGCCACTGCAGGGAGCCACAAAGTCGAACCGGCGGACCGAGCGGAGAACTGGTTCATGGAGGACAATGCCGCCGTATATATGCCGCCGGCAGGTGGGCGCCCTCGCCGGTCCCGCAGGGCGACGGCGTTCATCTGCGGACTGGGCTATTACGGGCTCTATATCAACGGCGGCCGCAAGGTCGGCGACCAGATCCTGGACCCGCTGTTCTGTTGATACGACAAGCGGGTGGTGTATGCGGCCTACGACGTTACGGACCGGCTGGCGGCGGGGGGCAATGCCGTGGGCATCGTGCTGGGCAACGGCTGGTTTAGGCTCGCCGACGCCCGGGATGTCTTCGGCATGCACGACGTGAACTGGCGCACGCCGAAGGTGAGGCTGAATATCGTCGTCGAGTACGAATCGGGTGCGCGCAGGGTGATCGCCACCGACCGCACGTGGCGGTGGGGCCACGGCGAGATCGTTTACAACATGCGTCCGGTCGGGCGAGACGATCGACCACACCCGGACCGTGCACGGCTGGAACGAGGTCGGATTCCGCGACAGCCTGTGGCGGCCGGTCTGCCGGGTTCCCGCTCCGTTGGGCCGTCGACGGCGGACCCGATGCCGCCGATGCGCGTGACCGGGGAGTTGCCGGCGGAACGGGTCGTGCAGACCTCTCCCGGGGTCTATCTGGTGGATTTCGGCGAGAACCTCACCGGCTGGGTCGAGGCGCGGGTGCGGGGCGAGCGGGGACAGACCGTCGAGTTGCAGTTCAACGAGGTGCTGAAGGCCGACGGCTCGCTGGATACGCAGAACAGCACGTAATGGGCACACCCGCGGGCGCTATCAGACCGGACTGCTGATTCTCGGCGGGGAGGGCATGGAGAACGTTCGAACCCCGTTTTACCTATCACGGATTCCGCTACATGCAGGTGCGGGGGCTGACCTACGAGCCGTCTCCGGAGGATTTCACGGCCAAATGCGTCCATACGGACCTGCCGTCGGCCGGGACGTTCCATTGCTCCATGCCGAAGCTGAACGAGCTGAACGCGGCGGTCCGGCGGACGCTGTTGAACTCCATCCACGGCATTCCCGGCGAGGAACCCACGCGGGAGAAGATGGGCTGGACGCTCGACGCGGCGGTGGTCATGGAGTCCTACCTCTACAATTTCGATGCGCTGAACGCCTATAAGAAGGCGCTGAGGGACTTCCGGGACGCCCAGGCCCCGACGGGGCACATCCCCTCCACCGTGCCGTCGGCCGGGTGGGGCTATGTCCACGAGGACGGCAGTCTGGACTACTGGGACGATCCGTGGTGGGGCGGTTCGATCTTCCTGCTGACCGACAAGCTCTATCTTCACACCGGAGACGTCGGGGTGCTGGAGTACGCCTTCCCCGCGCTCAAGGCCTATGTGGACTTCCTGACCTCGACGGCCCGCGACCATATCGTTACATGGTCGCTGGGCGACTGGCTCGACCTGAATCCCGACACCACCAGCCAGGCGTCGAACCTGACGCCCGTGGCGCAGACCTCGACCGCGGGCTATTACTGGATGAGCCGCCGCCTGGCCGAATACGCCGAAATCCTCGGCTACGACCGGCGGCTGTCGGAGCATTACGGGGCGCTCGCCGAACGGATCCGGGAGCGGTTCAACCGGGAGTTCCTCGATCCCCGGACCGGCATCTATGCGGAGAATTCGCAGACGGCGCAGGCGCTGCCGCTGGCTCTCGGGCTCGTGCCCGACACGCTGAAGGCGAAGGTCGGGCAGCGGCTGCTCGATGCGATCGACCTGCGGGACGGGCATATCAGCGCCGGATTCATCGGTGGCAATTTCACGATGGACTACCTGCCCCGCAGCGGCCGCTTCGACGTGGCCTACCGGATGCTGACCCGGCCGGAAAGCCCCGGGTGGCTCCACATGGTGCAGAGCGAACGGAGCACGATGTCCGAATCCATCAACCAGAACGGACCCGGAAGCGGCCATCATCCCTACGGCGCTTATATCGGTTTCTGGCTTTACAAGTACCTCGGCGGAATCCGTCCCGACGAGGCGAAGCCGGGCTTCCGGGAGTTCGTCATCGAGCCGGGGCTGGATTCGGGGCTCGCGGAGGTCAGCGTCGGATGCCGGTCGCTCTACGGGGAGATCGTCTCGGCATGGAAACGGCGTGACGGCGGGGGTACGCTGACGATCCGCGTCCCGGCGAACACCGTGGCCGAGCTGATTCTGCCTGCCGGGGCGGTCGGACGGAATCCCCGCGTGAACGGCGTCCGCCTGCGGGACATTCCGTCGATTGCGCCGATTCCCTCCTCCGGTGACGGGAAGATACGTTACTCGGTGGGCTCGGGGATCTACGAGTTCGAGCTCCGGTAGTGCCGCCGCTGCGGTCCGGCTCCGTCTTCGCTGCCCGTTCCGGCGTGCGGGAGCTCGCCCCGTGGACGGAGTGGCCGTTCCGCCGGAATCAAAATTTACAGTCCGAAAATCAAATTCCGGAACCGGAATTCGGAAAAATATCGAATAATTTTTGTATGATGGAAACCCCGCCGGGCCGTAATTCCGTTCGGCGGAGGCGTATCCGTCCGAACCCGGCGATCCGTGCCGCAACCCGAAAAACGCTATGAAGAACCGCATCCTTCCCTTCCGCTCGCGCCGTACCGCGGCCGCGATGTGCCTTCTCGCCCTTTGTCCGCTCTTGTCGTGGCAGCCCGCCGCTGCGCGGGGAATCGACCGCCGGGCGGTCGTCACGCGGCACAATCCCGAGATCCGGGACCGCAACCTGCCCGGTCCGACGCAGGTCGGCAACGGCGAGTTCGCCTTCGGATTCGATATCAGCGGGTTGCAGACCTTCTCCGACAATGCGAACACGATGTCGAACTGGGGATGGTATCGTTTTCCGCTACCCGAGGGGCAGACCCCCGAGGAGTTCCGGGGCGCCGTCTGGGAGACGCAGGGGCGCATGGTGCGTTACGACATTCCGAATCCCGAGCAGAAGGCGTTGTGCGACTGGATGGTGCGTAACCCCCAGCGTATCAATCTCGGCCGAGTGGGACTGCTGCTGACGAAGACCGGCGGGGAGCGGGTGCGGCTGGAGGAGCTGGGCGATCCCGTGCAGCGGCTCGACCTCTGGAGCGGCATCGCCACGAGCGAATATACGGTCGAGGGGATTCCCGTGCGGGTGACCACCGTGGGGCATCCCGAGCTGGACGCCGTGGCCGTGCGGATCGAGTCGGCGAAGGTGGGCGACGGCTCCGCGGGGCTTACGCTCCGCTTCCCTTTCCCGACGAACGTCGAATTCAGCGATGCCGCCGACTGGAACAGCCCCGGGAAGCACCGGACCGACGTGCGTTCCGAGGCTTTCCGCGCCAGCTTCCACCGGACGCTCGGCGAGACGGTTTACGACGTCCACGTCGCCTGGGACAGCCCCGTGCGGCTGCGCCGGACCGCCGAACACTGCTACGAGTTCGTCCCCGAGACCGGCCGGAACGAGATCGCGTTCGTCGTCTGTTTCGACCGCATCGTGGACAACGCCGCGCTGCCCTCGTTCGACCGCACGGCGGAGGAGAGCGCCCGCCACTGGCGGCGCTTCTGGGAGAGCGGCGGAGCGATCGACCTCTCGGAGAGCAGCGATCCGCGCTGGCGCGAACTGGAGCGGCGCGTGGTGCTTTCGCAGTATGTGATGGCGGTCAATGAGGCCGGCTCGCTGCCTCCGCAGGAGAGCGGACTGGTGAACAACGGCTGGTACGGCAAGTATCATTACGAGATGATCTGGTGGCATTGCGCCCACTATGCGCTCTGGAACCGCTGGGAGCTGGCTTCGGAGATGATGCGCGTCTTTACGGACAACCTCGGCGTTTTCCGCCGCAAGGCCGCGGCGCAGGGGTATGCCGGCGTGCGCTGGCCCAAGACCATCGGAGACCACGCGTGGTGGGAGTGGCCGCTCGAGACCACGGCCCTGCTGATCTGGCAGCAACCCCATCCGATCTTCTACGCCGAGCTGGAGTACCGGCTCCGCCCGACGCGCGAGACACTGGAGAAGTGGCGCGACGTCGTGTTCGGGACAGCCGATTTCATGGCCTCCTACGCGCATTACGACGCGGTGCGCGACCGCTATGTGCTGGGGTATCCCCTGCAGGTGGTGGGCGAGAACGCCGATCCGCGGACCACGATCAATCCGGCGTTCGAGCTGAGCTACTGGCGTACGGGGCTGCGCCTCGCGCAGCAGTGGCGCGTCCGGCTGGGGCTGCCCGAAAAGAGGGAGTACGACGAGGTGCTCCGCAAGCTCTCCCCGCTTCCGGTCGAAGAGGGGGTTTACGTCTCGTGGGAGAATATCGAGCGGATGTGGACCAGCTACAACTGGGAGCATCCGGCGCTCGTCGGGGCCTACGGCATGTTACCGGGCGACGGCGTGGACATTCCGACGATGCGGCGCACGCTGGCGAAGGTCCATGCGGAGTGGAAGCTCGGCGAAACCTGGGGCTGGGACTTCCCGATGCTGGCCATGTGCGCCGCGCGGCTGGGCGATCCCGAACGGGCGGTGGAGTACCTGCTCGACTATCCGGCCTTCGACTTCGACCCGCACGGGCTGGTGGGAGGCGGCCGCGCTCCGTTCCCCTACTTCCCGGGAAACGGCGGACTGCTGTATGCCGTGGCGATGATGGCCGCAGGCTGGGACGGCGCCCGGCGGGCGATGCCCCCGGATTCCCGGAGAAGGGGTGGGTCGTGCGCAGCGAGGGACTCCGCAGGGCGTTGTGAATGGCAGACGATAAATCCGAGACGACATTATGGAAAACGACATTCGGGCGCTCGTGCTGACGCTGCTGCTGTCGGTGGCGGCGGCTCCGCGGGCCGGGGCGCAGGCCGATTTCCGGCTGGAGCCCGTCATGGATACCCCGACGGCCGAACTGGCCCGCAAATTCCGCACGCCGCCCGGCGAGGCCGGCATGTCGTGCTACTGGTGGTGGCTGAACGGCCACACGACCGAAGAGGCCATCACGCGCGATCTGGAGGAGATGAAGGCCAAGGGGTACGGTTCGGCGTCGCTGATCGACGCCGGAGGATTCAACCCCGTCACCGCCAGACCGGGTCCCGGGGAGGTATTCCTTTCGGAAGGGTGGAAGAGACTGTACCGCCATGCCGTCCGCGAGGCCCACCGGCTGGGCATCACGCTGAGCGTCAATGCCACGAGCGGATGGAATCCCGGCGGTCCATTCGTCACGCCCGAGCGCGCCCTGGAAGCGGCTGACCTACTCCGAGACGGACGTCCGGGGCGGCGGGCGGGTCGAGGTCGAACTGCCGCAGCCTCCCACGTGGTACGTCTGCCGGGACATCTGCGTACAGGCCGTGCGAAAAGCGCCGGAGGGAGCCCCGATGAAGGATGCGGCCATTCCGCACTGGTCCGCGAAGGCGTTTTACAGCGGGTTGGGATTTCAGGAGATTTTCCCGCTCGGGCTGCTGAGCGCGGATTTCGATCACGATGCGGGGGCCGAGCCGCTCCGCGGGGAGGAGATTCTCGACATCACCTCCTGTTTCGACGGGCGGAAACTCGTATGGGACGCTCCTGAAGGGGAGTGGACCGTGATCCGCTACGCCTGGACCTGCACCGGGGCGCGCACCTCGACGACGAGCGATGGCTGGGAGGGTCTTTCGCTCGATCACCTCGACCCGGAAGCCTTCGCGCTCTACCGCGACAGCGTGCTGCTGCCGCTGATCCGCACGGCGAAGGAGGCCGGCAACAGCGTCAGGTTCCTGCTGACCGACAGTTGGGAGATGGGTCTCGTCAATTGGACGGAGCGTTTCCCGGAGGAGTTCCGCCGTTTCCGCGGCTACGACCTGTGGCGTTACCTGCCCGTGATGACCGGGCGGGTGGTGGAGAGTCCGGAGGTCTCGAACCGCTTCCTGCAGGACGTGCGCCGCACGGTGAGCGACTGTATTCTGAACTACCACTACAAACCTTTCCGCGAGCTGGCCAACGCCCACGGCATGATGATCGATCCGGAGGCGGGCGGCCCCTGCTACACGCCGGTCGATGCGCTGGAGGTCCTGGGCGCGTGCGACATTCCGCACGGCGAGTTCTGGGCGCGGGCCACGTCGCACGTCGCCTCGGAGGGGGCGCGCCTCTCCGTGCGGCAGAGCGCCTGTGTCGCGCACACGAACGGCCGCCGGTTCGTCGAGGCCGAAGGCCCGACCAGCATCGGCCCCCATTGGGAGCGCTCGCCGAAGGAGCTCAAGGGGCTGCTCGACCGTGTCTTCTGCTCGGGCGTCAATCGTCTCGTGTGGCACACCTTCACCTCCTCGCCCGCGGAATGGGGGCGGCCCGGCGTGGAGTATTTCGCCGGCACGCACCTCAACCGCAACGTGACGTGGTGGGAGCAGGCCGGGGATTTCGTGGGCTATATCGACCGTTGTTCGTACCTTCTGCAGCAGGGACTGTTCGTGGCCGACGTGCTGATATACAACGGCGACGACGTGCCGAACATGGTGTTTCTGAAGGAGGAAGAGGCCGGCTTTCCGTTCGGCTACGACTGGGACAAGTGTTCGAAGAGCGTGGTGCTCGAAAGGCTGTCGGTGGCCGGCGACGGGCGGATCGTCCTGCCCGACGGCATGTCGTACCGGGTGCTGGTGCTGCCGCCGCTCGAGACGATCGACCTCGACGTGATGCGCAGGATCGAACGGATGGTGCTCGACGGCATGACGCTCGTGGGCGATCCTCCGAAGCGGACCACCGGGTTGGCGCATTACCCCGACGGGGACCGCGAGCTGAAAGAAATAACCGACCGCATGTGGCGGTGCGACATGGGCGGCTGGATGGACGGCGTGAACCGGACCGAGAACCGCTACGGCCGGGGGCGGGTGATTCGCGGACAGGAGCTCGGCAACGTGCTGACGGCGCTCGGCGCGCCGCCCGACTTCGCCTACACGGGAGCCGATCCCCGCACGCGGCTCGATTTCATCCACCGCACCACCGACGACCAGGAGATCTATTTCGTGGCGAACCGCTTCGCCCGGCAGGGGATCGACGACTATTTCTACCGCTACGTGCCCCGGCCTTACGACCGCTTCGAGCAGGTCGAATGCCGGTTCCGCGTGACGGGCCGCGCACCGCAGTTCTGGAATCCGCTGACGGGCGAGATCGAACCGGTGCGCTACTACTGCGAGCGGGACGGCTATACCTGCATTCCGATGCATTTCGCGCCCGAGGGCTCCTGTTTCGTGGTCTTTCCGAAGGATGTGCCGCCCGTCCGCCACATCGTCCGGGCGGACCGCCGCACGGAGCCGCTCTTCCCGTCGCAGTCCGTCGTGCCGCGTTACCCGGCGATCGGGTTCGCCGATGACGGCGGGACGCTCTGCGCCGACCTGTACGAGCCGGGCGAATATACGCTTTACTGGTCCGACGGCGGCGTTTCGCATGTCGCCGCGGAGCGGCTTCCCGCCGAGACGGAACTGACCGGTCCGTGGACCGTGCGCTTCGATCCGGCGTGGGGGCCCGCCTGTCCGGTGCGGTTCGATTCGCTGCGGTCGTGGACTGAGTTCGACGATCCGCAGATCCGCTATTACTCCGGTACGGCGACCTACGAAAAGGAGTTCACCATGGACCGTGCGCAGCTCCGCGGGCGGAAGGTGCTGCTCGATCTGGGCAACGTGCAGGAGGTGGCGGTGATCCGGCTCAACGGGCACGAATTTCCCGTGTCGTGGAGCGATCCCTGCGAGGCGGACATTACGCGCTGGGTGCGGCCCGGGACGAACCGCCTGTCGGTGGACGTGGTCAATCTCTGGCCCAACCGGCTCATCGGCGACGGCAAACTGCCGCCCGGGGAGCGCCGCACGCGGAGCAATGTCTCGAAGTACGACGCCGCGGACGCCGAGAAATACCTGCGCGTTTCGGGCCTGCTCGGGCCCGTGCGCATCAGATGCTTCGAGCGGGTGAGAATCGACGGCTCAAAATAATTTTTCCGAAATATGAACAGACCTTTCTGCATTTTGCTGGCGTGCGCCTTCGCCGCCTCCGTTCCGGGGGCGGCGGCCGGGGCTTCCGCGCCGAACTATCCGAACAACCGGGCGCCGCTGGCGCCGAAAGCCTATGTCGAACTGCCGCTGGGCGCCGTCAGGGCGAAGGGGTGGCTCGGGGAGATGCTCGAACGGCAGCGTTCGGGCGCCACGGGCCGCATGGACGAGCTCTCTACCCCGAGGTGATGGGGCCGCGCAACGGCTGGCTGGGCGGCGACGGCGACCAGTGGGAGCGCGGCCCGTACTGGATCGACGGACTGCTGCCGCTGGCCTGGCTGCTCGACGACGCGGAGCTCAAGGCGAAGGTCCGGCCGTGGATCGAGTGGATTCTGCGAAGTCAGCGCGAGGACGGCTATTTCGGCCCGGCGACGGACTATCCGGGCGAATTCGGCCTCCAGCGGAACAATTCGGCCGACTGGTGGCCGCGGATGGTGGTGCTGAAAATCCTGCAACAGTACTACTCCGCGACGAACGACCGGCGGGTGATCGACTTCATGACGCGCTATTTCCGGTATCAGTTGAAGACGCTGCCCGACAAGCCGCTGGGACACTGGTCGCACTGGGCCGTTTACCGTGCGTGCGACAACCTGCAGGCGGTCTATTGGCTCTATAATCTCACGGGCGACGGGTTTCTGCTCGAACTGGGCGATCTGCTTCACCGGCAGGGGCACGACTATACGGGGATGTTCCTCGAATCGGACGACCTGAAACGCTTCAACTCCATCCACTGCGTCAATCTGGCGCAGGGTTTCAAGGAGCCGGTGATCTACTATCAGCGCCGGCCCGAGCGGCGCTATCTCGACGCCGTGAAGAAGGGATTCTCGGATTTGGCGCTGCTCCACGGTCAGCCGCAGGGGATGTACGGCGCCGACGAGGGGCTGCATGGCGGCGATCCGACGCAGGGCTCGGAGCTGTGCGCCGCGGTCGAGATGATGTTCTCGCTCGAACAGATGATGGGCATAACGGGCGACGTGGCTTTCGCCGACCGCCTCGAACGGGTCGCCTTCAACGCCCTGCCGACGCAGGTGACCGACGACTTCATGTACAAGCAGTATTTCCAGCAGCCCAATCAGGTGATGGCGACGCGCCACACGCGCAATTTCTACGAAGATGCCGTGCACGCGCAGACCGACGTGGTCTTCGGCACGCTCTCAGGGATTCCCCTGCTGCTATTCGAACATGCACCAGGGATGGCCGAAATTCGCGCAGCACCTCTGGTTCGCCACGCCCGACAACGGGGTCGCCGCGCTGATCTACTCGCCTTCGGAGGTGACGCTGCGCGTGGGCGACGGCCGGATGGTCACGATCGCCGAGCAGACCGCCTACCCGATGGAGGAGGAGATCCGCTTCTCGGTCCGGATGGCGGGCCGCGGCGGCGAGCGCTTTCCTTTCCACCTCCGCATTCCCGGGTGGTGCGAAGGCGCCGAAGTGGAGGTGAACGGCGAGCGGGTGCAGTCGCCCGGCGGCGGTACGATCGCCGTCGTCGAGCGGGAGTGGCGCGACGGGGACAGCCTCGTGCTGCGCCTGCCGATGCGCGTCGTGACGAGCCGCTGGTACGAAAATTCGGTCTCCGTGGAGCGCGGTCCGCTGGTCTATGCGCTGGCCATGCGCGAGGAGTGGGAGCTGAAGCGGTTCCCCGACGCCGAAGTGCGGCAGTTCGGCCGGGAGTATTACGAGGTGACCTCGCCCGATGCGTGGAACTACGGTCTGCCGGTCCGCGTGGCGGACAAACCGGCGGAGAACAGCCGGGTCGAGGTCGATGCGGCGAAGGCCCGGAGCCGCTATTTCTGGAACTACGAGAACGCTCCGGTCCGGATCCGGGTGAAAGCCAAAAGGATGCCTGCCTGGGGGCTTTATAACGAGATGACCGGGCCGCTGCCCTATTCGGTCGGCACGACGCCGTGCCCCGAGGAGGAGGTCGAGCTGATTCCCTACGGCTGCTCGACGCTGCGCGTTTCCGAATTTCCGGTCGTATGGTAAGGACGTGACGCGATGACGGCCATGAATGCGAAACGGCGGATCTGCACGGCGCTGCTGGTCCTGCTGACCCTTCCGGCGGCGCAGGGACAGGTCGCCGCGGTGCCCGATACGGCGGCGCTGCGCCGGCCGTTCGGCGCGGAGGACGCGGCGGCGTTCGTCGCTCCGCCCCGGATCAACTATCCCCAGACGTGGTTCCACCTCATTGGCGGCAATGTTTCGGCCGAGGGAATCACGGAGGATTTCGAGGCGATCGCCCGGACGGGCATTTCCGGGGTGCAGCTTTTCCACGGCCAGTTCGGCGGCCCCTGGCCGGGTGTCGATCCGCAGATTCCGGCGCTCAGTCCGGGGTGGGACGCGCTGGTGCGTCATGCGGCCCGGGAAGGCTCGGCGGCTGGGTTTGCGCTTCACGATGCAGAACTGTTCGGGCTGGGCGACCTCGGGCGGTCCGTGGATCGAACCGTCGAACGCCATGCGGCATCTGGCATGGAGCCGCACGGATTTGTCGGCGGGGAAGGCCCGGTCGTCCTGCCGCGGCCCGTGTCGGACGGCGAGGCGTGGCGCGACTACCGCGACATTGCGGTGCTGGCCTTCCCGACGCCGCTCGACGACACGGGCGAGCGGCTCCGGCCCGTGGCCGTGGAGAGCGGGGACGACCTGCCCTGGCGCGAAGTGATCGCAGGAACGAACCGCGAACCGCTGCGACTTCCGCCCTGCGCGGCGGGCGACTCCGTGCGGCTCGAGATCACGTTCCCCGAGGCGGTCGTGGTCCGCACCGTCGAGCTGCCGAGCATGAACAGCATCAACCATCCCCGCTGCTACGAGCCGGGGATCGGGCTGACGGTGGAGGCCGTGGCGCCGGACGGTTCGCGGAGGCGGGTGCTGCACGCCGAGGTTCCGGCGAGCAACTCGCAGGACAACACGCCGGTTTCGTTCGCCTGCGCCGACGCCTTTCCCGCGACCCGCTACCGGGTGGCGCTTTCGAACCGCCATCACATGACCCTCGGGTCGCTGAAATTCTATACCGCCGCGCGGAAGAACTGCTGGGAGTCGGAGGCGGGCTGGACCCTCCGCAATCTGGACCGGGAGAACGCCTGCCCGAAGCAGAATCCCGCGGCGTGGATCGACCCCGGCCGTATCGAGGACCTGACGGACAGGATGCGGCCCGACGGCGGGCTGGCGTGGACGCCTCCCGCAGGTCGCTGGACCGTGCTGCGCATCGGACATGTCAATACGGGTCGGAGAAATTCGCCCGCGCCTCCCGAAGGCACGGGCTGGGAGTGCAACAAACTCGATCCCGCGGGGGCCGAGGCGCAGTTCGCCGGGTATATCGGCCGGCTGCACGACGGACCGCTGTCTGGCGGGCTGCTGGGCGGCATACTGCTCGACAGTTGGGAGTGCGAGACGCAGACCTGGACCCCGGCGATGGAGCGCGAGTTCGCCCGGCGGAACGATTATGCGCTGCGGCGGTGGCTGCCGGCCGTGCTGGGTTATGTCGTGGACGATCCGGAGGTTTCGGCCCGCTTCCTGCGCGACTGGCGCGGGACGATCTCGGCGCTTTTCACGGAGAACTTCTACGGCACGATGGCCCGCCTGGCCCGCGGGAACGGGCTGTCCGTCACCTACGAGACGGCCGCCGGGGACGTCTTCCCGGCCGACATCCTGGAATATTTCAAGTACGCCGACGTGCCGATGTGCGAGTTCTGGCAGCCGTTCACCGAAGGGTATGTGGGGTCGCTGAACTTCAAGCCGGTCAAGCCGACCGCCTCGGCGGCCCGGCTCTACGGCAAGCCGCGCGTCGCGGCCGAGGCCTTCACGTCGTTCTCCCATACGTGGGACGAACACTGGACGATGCTCAAGGAGATCGCCAACCTCCATCTGTCGGAAGGGGTGACGCATTTGGTCTATCATACCTATACGCACAACCCGCAGCTGCCCTTCCTGCCGCCCGGCACGTCGTTCGGCGGCCCGGGGATCGGTACGCCCTTCCTGCGCGGACAGACCTGGTGGCGCCACATGCGCGCAATCAACGACTATTTCGCCCGGTGCAGCTACATGCAGGAGCGGGGATGGCCCGTGTCGGACGTGCTCTGGTATCTGGGCGACGAGCTGAACGGCAAGCCCGACCAGAATCCCGCTTTCCTGGCGGGATACAAGTACGACTACTGCAATCCCGACGCGCTGCTGCACCGGCTGCGTGTGGAGAACGGACGGCTGCTGACGCCGGAGGGGATCGAATACCGCGTGCTGTGGTTGCCCGACAACTGCCGGATGCTGCCCGAGACGCTCGAAAGGATACTCGGTTTCCTGCGCGAGGGCGCGACCGTCGTCGGCGATGCCCCCGAAGGGTTGGCGACGCTCAACGGCGGAAAGGAGGCGCAGCGGCGTTTCGACCGGGCCGTGCGGACGATCTGGGGCCGGGGGCAGGCAGGCGTCCGGCGCGTCGGACGCGGACGCGTGATCTCGGGCCTGCCGGTGGAGAAGGCGCTCGCCGCGGCGGGGATCGCTCCCGACCTGCGGGGCGATGTGCTGTGGGCGCACCGCCGGACGGAAGGGGCCGACTGGTATTTCGTCTGTCCGCAGCGCGGCGGAGGATTCTCCGGGATGCTGGATTTCCGCTGCGCGGGCGATGTCGAGCTGTGGGATCCCGCGACGGGGCGTCGCACCCGCCTCGCGGCAAAGACGGCGGAAGGCCGGACCCGCGTGGAACTGGAGCTCCCGCAGTCGGGATCGTGCTACGTCGTCTTCCGCCCGGAATCCGATCTGCCGTTGCCGGAGACGGCCGCGGGCACGACCGTTGAGAGGGAGCTGGACGACTGGACGCTCCGCTTCCCTGCGGGCTGGGGCGCTCCCGGGCGGATGGAACTGACGGAACTGCTGCCCTGGCGGGCGTTGCGGATGCCGGACGAGGGGAGGGCCTTCTCGGGTACGGCTGTTTACGAGACGACCTTCGATCTGCGCGAGCCGCTGAAGAGCCTGCACGCTCGATCTGGGACGGGTCGAGATGATCGCCGCCGTGACGGTGAACGGCCGGCAGGTGCAGACGCTCTGGGCGCCGCCCTACCGGACGGAGATCGCGGAGTATCTCCGCGAGGGCGAAAACCGGCTGCGGATCGAGGTCACGGGCACGTGGTTCAACCGGCTGGTTTACGACGCCGGACGCGATCCCGGGGAGCGGAAGACGTGGGTGATCCGGTGGCCGTCGCCCGACGAGCCGCTGCGTGACAGCGGGCTGCTCGGTCCGGTCCGGCTCGTGATGACCGACAGGTAGCTGCCGTTGCGATATGTCGGTAAATGATCCGGTATGGATTTCCAAAGGAATCCATACCGGATCATTTGTGTAATGGTTGGTATATTCGCCCGGAGGCCGAGACTGCCCCCGGATCGTGCGCCGTTGCGCCGTACGCTGTCGTCCAATGTCCGCAACAGTTTTCCGAAACGCGTCTCTCCGCGCGGGGCCTGGGAGCGAAACGGTGGAAACCGGCTGTCTGTGAACACTCGCTCTCGCCGTTTTCGGAATGTTATTCGATCCGGATCACGAGTCCCGTCCGATTTTCCTCATTCCACAGCCATGCTTTCCCGTCCGCCCGCTTGAGAACCAGCATCTGCAACTCCCGGAAGGGTAACTCGAAATGCCCTGCGTTTTTACACAGACATTCACGGTGCTGCTGGCCGTCGGAGTGGTGTCCAGTTCGCATGTCAGGTAGCGGTCCTGTGCCGTGTTCTGAATTCGGAACGTATGCCGCCCGGTGTTGTAGGCGTATTGGTGAATGTCGTTGTCGTAGACGAACACGTTGTCGTCGTCGGCATAGATGCCGTAGGTCTCCTTTTGCAACAGGGCGTTCGACGGATTGTCGGAACCGTCGGTTCCGCTTTTCGAACAAGCAGCCGATGCTGTCGAGAGCAGCACGGCGCAAATGATTTTCCTGAACATGGCTTCTGTGTTTTATTTCATGACTTCCAACTCGTTGATCAACACTTCGGTCGATCCGTCGTCGAGCGAGATCTCGGCTCTGAGTTCGACCGTTCCGCTTTTGACGCATTCGTATTCGTCTCCGTCGATGACCGACCCGTTCACTTTCCAGACGATCGTGTGCTCGTTGTCGGCGATGTTCGACACGATCAGCAGGGATCACCTCGCCGGCTTTGATCCGTTTTTTCGAGAGTTCGATGACCGGGTATTCCGAGGTCAGAGGGTTTGTCTCGAACGTGAATGCAACGGGCGAAGTCGTTTCGTCGCCGATTGCCTTTACCGTTCCCTCGTATTCGGTGTCGGGGAGAAGTCCGTGGAGGTAGATTTTTGTTTCGGCCTGCGGCTCGGCGGAGTTCCATTCCGTTTCGCCCGCCCTGCGCCAGCTCACCCGCCATTCGCAGTCAGGGGTTGTATCCCGGCCATGAGATGCGGGCGTCACGCTGGTAGGGGATGATGTCCACCATGTCGGAACTCATCTTCACGTAGACTGTACACGAACCCGAAATATCGGGATTCTGCACCGAGGTCGCAGTGATCGTCGCTTTTCCTGTGGCAAGGGCTTTCAGGTATCCTTTCTCGTCAATCGTGGCGATCGCCTCGTCGCTGCTTTTCCATGTCACCTTGCGGTTCAGTACGTTGATCGGCAGGATGTTGGCCCGCAGCATGATCTTGTCGCCGACAGCCATTTCGAGCGTAGGGTCGTCAAATTCGATCGCCTCCACGGGAACGTCGTCGACCTTTTCCTGCAATTCGATCCAGATCGCCCAGTTAGCGTCCAAATCGTTGGTCAGGTACCAGCTTTTGCCTCGGTCGGTGGAGATCAGGCCTCCTTTGCCTGTTACCTGGCATCCCTGATCGGCGGTCGAGGGGCCAGATACCCTCCTCCGTCGGATGTAAGCAGGTATCCGACCTTGAGGCTTTTGCCCGCTTCGATGACGATGTTTTCGGTCGAGAGGTCGAATGTCGTCACGCCGTTCTCGACCACGTTCTCCATCGGTTTGTTGTAGACGACCTGATCATCCGTAAAAACGTAGAGGTCGCCCGTCGGACGGCCGCTGAACTGGACGCGCACTTTTGTGAGCTTTTTTCCTTCGTGGGGCGCCAGATCATCGCTATCCCAGCCTGCGGCACGGATCTGTTCGGCCACGAAGAAGACCGTGCGGGCATTCTGCCCGGTGTACCAAGTGAGTTCCGTCCCTCCAAGATCGGCGAGTGCCTGCAGCGAGACGTCGACCGAGTTGTCGCCCTCGACGATATCAATGTATGCGGTGTGGATCAGATAACCTGCTTTGTCGACGAGCAACTGGTACTTGCCGATGGGTATACCGCTCAGGATGCACTTTCCGGTCGTGCCCGTATTCCCCATGATTTTCTTGCCGCCGGCTGCGGGCTGCATGGCGCGGGTGATGAGTTGCGATTGGGTTGCGACCTCTTCCACGGGCGTGAGACTGACGTAAGCGTCGGTCTGCAGTTTCCCTTCGGAATTCTTCACCGATACGCTCAACGACGAGGTGTTGATGTTGCGGACCTTGAACGTGATGTCGCCGTTGCTTTCTTGTCGGATGTCGTATATTTCTGCGCTGACGGGTAGGCCCGACCAGGTCTTGAACTCGTCATGGGTCCTTGAGCTTAATTCGGTCTGGTAACGGCTGCCGGGGAAATACATGCCCGCACGGTATTGCGAGGGATCGTTGATGTTGTCGGCCTCGATCAGTTCGTGGCAGGGATGTGTCGGTGCGGCGTTGGGGCTGTTGTTCCCCCACATGCCCATGGCCGTCGTGGTGTGGGTACCACTGCCGTCGGTCCAGGTCACGATGTTGTCGGAGCGGTCGATGTGCCATACCAACAGGCCGCCGTATTCGAAATAGGAGTCCCAAAGCGTGACATCGCTCGCATTACTGCGGTTCTCGAACAGGAAGTATTCGTCGGGGTTGTTCGTTTTCAGAATCAACCCTTTGTTCCGGGCCAGCGGTTCCAGTGTGTATGTTCCGTCGTGGTCGATTTCCTCGCAGTCGAGCCATCCGAGCATCAGCCGTTCCATGACATTGAAATTGACCGGAATGATACCGCCGTTGAACGTGCCGTTGCAGTAGATTGAAAAACGGCCCAGTCGTCCCGAATAGTCGTCGGTCAGTCCCAGCGTGTGGCCGAATTCGTGTAGAAACGTTGTGTAGCCGCCGCGTACGGTTTCGGAGGCCATCTCCTGCGAGATGGCGTAACTGTCTACCAGTTTTCCGTCGATGACCAATCCGCCTCCGGCCACGCCCGAAGCGTGGGGCCACGGGGTCGGGACTGTCGTGTCGTTCGGTCCCGAATAGAAGAGGTAGACATTGTCCACCTTGCCGTCGTCGTTGTAGTCCAGTTCGGAGAAGTCGATGTCGTACTGCTCCTTGGCCAGCCGGCAGGCTTCCATCACCAGTTTACCCACGTCGCCGTCGGTACCTTCGTCCGGTTGCGGTTTACCGCCGTAATAGCCCATCGACTTGGAGAGCCGCAGCGGTCCGGCGACGATGAATTGCGGGCGAAACTTACCGCCGGAATTGTCGATCAGGAAATCGCGGGCGCTACCGACACAGCCCAGTCCCGTGTAGTTTTCCCCATTGAGCATTCGGTCGTACTCTTCGCGGGCGTTCGGTGTGTAGAAAGGCCTGTCCGGAGTTTCAACGAGCAGGATCAGGCGTTTCACGTCGCCTTTCCAGACCACTTGGTTGATGGTCGGCTCCCAAGATGTGGCCCGGCCCGCCGCACCGCATCCGAGAAGGAGCGTCAGAAGGAACAGCATTTTGTAGATTCGGTTGGTTGTTTTCATTGCTATTTTATGGTTTATGATGGTTTGCCGGAAGGATGCGGTGCGGCGGGTCATGCGTATGACAAAAATAAAGACGGAATGTATGACGAATGGATCGAAATTTGGGATTAATCCATGATAATTTGACATTCGACGCGCCGTTTTGAAATATCATTTTCTTACATTGAACCGTCATTTATTAATTCGGCCAACGGGATGGGACGCCTAATTTTGTAAAACCGAAAACCAAACCGCTAATTCTGCCGAGCCTATGATGAGAATGTGAACTCTCCTCCCTTTTGACCGCGCTCGTTCGCGGGAATGCATCGTTCGAAAACCTCAAAACTAACCTTTATTAATACCAAACACTATGTTCAGAAACTGCATTTATGGCGGGAAACTCGTGAGTTTCGGCCGGATCTTCCGTTTACCGGACCGTATGCGGTGCGGGCGGGCGCTGTTGCTGCTTGTCTCGGCTCTTTGCACGGCTCCGGGTTTTGCCGTCGGAGCCGAGAATTTCCCTTCCCCTCGTTCTGAGGCGTCAGCCCGGGCGCGTAAGGCGACCTCTTCTGTGCAGAACGGAATTTCCGTCACGGGCTCGATCGTCGACGAGGACGGCAATCCGATTGCGGGCGTGGCCGTCGTGGAGAAGGGTGATCCGGCGAACGGCGTCGTTTCGAACAGCAACGGCGAATTTTCGATCCGGGTCCCCGATCGGGAGTCGGTGCTTGTCATTTCTTTTTTGGGTTACGAATCGCAGGAAATGGTCGTTGGTGACCGGCGGATTCTGACCGTCATCCTGAAGACGGCCGCACAAGAGGTTGAGGATGTCGTGATCGTCGGCTTCGGTACGCAGAAGAAGGAGAGTCTGGTCAGCTCTATATCAACGGTCAAACCTTCCGATGAAGGGTCCGACGAGTAACCTCACGACGATGCTCGGCGGCCAGATCGCCGGCATGATCTCCTATCAGCGCAGCGGCGAACCGGGTCAGGACAACGCCGAGTTTTTCATCCGCGGAGTGGGTTCGTTCGGTGCCGGCAAGGTCGATCCGTTGATCCTGATCGACGGCATCGAATCCTCGTCAACCGATCTGGCACGTCTTCAGCCCGACGACATCGCCGATTTCTCCGTGCTGAAGGATGCCACTGCCTCGGCGGTCTACGGCGCCCGCGGTGCCAACGGCGTGGTGTTGGTCAATACCAAGAGCGGCCGCGAAGGTACGACACAGTTCAATTTCCGTGCGGAGAATTCTATTTCGTCCAATACGCGCAACCTGCGTTTCGCCGACAACATTACCTACATGGAACTGGCCAACGAAGCGGCGCTCACGCGCAACCCACAGGCGGCGCTGATTTATCCTAAGGACAAAATAGAGCAGACCCGTCGTGGCGCCGACCGGATTCTTTATCCGAATAACGACTGGATCGACCAGTTGATCAAGCCTTACACCATGAACCAGCGTTTCAACGCCAACATTTCGGGCGGCGGACGCGTCGCGCGCTTCTATCTGGCCGGAACATTCAACATCGACAACGGCGTGCTGCGCAACGATGCAGGTAACGATTTCAAGAACAATATCAGTCTGAAAAACTATTCGATCCGTTCGAACACCGATCTGCAACTGACCAAAACCACCGTGGCAACCGTGCGCGTCTATGCGCAGTTTGACGACTACCACGGTCCGGTCGGCGGCGGTGAAAAGATCTTCAATTCGGCGATGTCGGCTAATCCTGTGGCTTTCCCGGCCGTTTATCCGCGCAGTTACTCACCCAATACGACGCATCCGATGTTCGGCAGCGCGCTGGTCCCCAATTCGACCAGCCAGCTCTATGCGAACCCCTATGCGCAGATGGTGTCGGGCTACCAGACCAACAACACCTCAACGGTCAATGCCCAGCTCGAGTTCAAGCAGGATTTCGGATTTTGGCTTCCGGGACTTACGGCCCGTGCCATGGGATACACCCAGCGTTACTCCTATTTCTCGACTTCGCGGCAGTACAATCCTTTCTTTTACAAGGCCAATGCCACTTCACAGGGCATCGTGCTGACTCCCTACAACGACGGCGGCAACAACTCGATCGGTACGGCCGGCACTGAATACCTGAACTATACCGAGGGAGAAAAGAAACTCAGCACGGTTTATTACGGCGAAGCCGTCGTAAACTACGACCATACCTTCGCCGACCGGCACCATGTGACGGGCATGCTCATCGGGACGATCCGTCAGTCGGTCGTCGGGAACGCCGGGTCACTCGAACAGTCGTTGCCTTCACGCAATCTCGGCCTTTCGGGACGTTTCACCTACGACTACGACTCCCGTTACCTGTTGGAGTTCAATTTCGGCTACAATGGTTCGGAGCGTTTCGCCAGCAACAAGAGGTGGGGATTCTTCCCTTCGATCGGTGGCGTTTGGGTCATTTCCAACGAAAAGTTCTTCGGCCGCTGGAAACGGGTCATCTCCAACTTGAAACTGCGTGCGTCCTACGGCTTGATCGGCAACGACCAGATCGGTGAGGCGGGCGATAGGTTCTTCTATCTCTCGAACGTGAACCTGAATGAGACGGGCGATCGCTCGCAGGTCTTTGGCGAGAACTTCGGTTATTCGCGTCCCGGCGTAGCGACGACGCGTTATGCCAACTACGACATCGGCTGGGAGGAGTCGCGACAGTTGAACCTCGGCTTGGACATGACTCTCGCCGGCGTGAATATCATCGTCGAACCGTACTGGCAGAAGCGTTCCAACATCTTGATGGACCGCACTTACATTCCGGCTTCGATGGGTCTTTCGGCCTCGGTCAAGGCCAATACGGGCAAGGCCGAATCGCACGGTGTCGACGTTTCGGTGGATTACAACAAGTTCTTTAAGAACGGACTTTGGACGACGTTGCGCGGAAACTTCACTTATGCCACCAACGAAGTGACCCTTTACGACGAACCGAACTATCCCGCTAATGAATACTATCGTTCGCGCGTGGGATATTCCTTCGACCAGATGTGGGGTTACGTCGCCGAACGTCTTTTCGTCGATGATGACGAAGTGGCCAATCTGCCTTCGCAGAAATTCGGTGATATTCCGGTGGCGGCCGGTGATATCAAATACCGCGATATCAACGGTGACGGTCAGATCACCGAGGCTGACAAGGTTCCGATCGGCTATCCGACTCGTCCCGAGATCAACTACGGCTTCGGAGGAACGATCGGGTACAAGAATTTCGATTTCAGCTTCTTCTTCCAAGGTTCGGCCCGTTCGTCGATTTTCATCGACCCCGGAAGTATCTCGCCGTTTGTGATGAAGACCGAAGCCGGGTACGAAGGCAATCAGAACGGCCTGCTGCGCGTGATCGCCGACGACCACTGGTCGGAGGACAACCGTAACCTCTATGCGTTTTGGCCCCGTTTGAGCGACCGTGTCAATGAGAACAACACACAGACCTCGACGTGGTGGATGCGCAACGGGGCAATGTTACGTCTCAAATCGTTGGAAATCGGTTACAACCTGCCGGAAAAGGCAGCTCGGAAGATCGGCATGCGGCAGTTGCGCGTCTATCTGAACGCTTCGAACCTGTTTGTCATCAGCGGATTCAAATTATGGGATCCGGAGATGGGTGGCAACGGATTGGGCTATCCGCTCCAGCGCGTTTACAACATCGGTCTGACGATCGGCCTGTAAAGGAAATTTGAAAAAAGGATTAATATGAAAAAGATAAAATTCTTTCCGGAAAAGACAAAGATCGGCGGTCTGCTTGCCGGTTGTGCGCTGCTATCAGCTTCGTGTAACAGTTTTCTGGACATCGTACCGGATAACGTGCCGGTCATTGACCACGCTTTCACCAATGCGATGGAGGCAGAGAAATACCTATTCACATGTTACTCCTACCTGCCCGGGTCGGGCGAACCGTCAGGTAACATCGGCATGACAGCCGGCGACGAGATTTGGCTCAACATGCCCAACCATGTGGCTGCCCCGGCTTGGGATTACATCGCCAAGGGAGTGCGTAGCGCCGACAAGTCGCAGCCTGACTTCTGGAAAGGCAGCGACTATACGTACGCACTTTTCGTCGGTATCCGCGACTGCAACACTTTCCTCGAGAACATCGAGGACATGTCGAAGGTTGCCGATTTGACCGCCGACAAGCGAGCTCGCTGGATCGCCGAGGCGAAATTCCTGAAGGCGTATTACCATTACTATCTGTTGCGTATGTACGGTCCAATTCCGATCGTGGACCGGAACCTGCCCGTGTCGGCCTCGCCCGAGGAGGTGCAGGTGAAGCGGCAGCCGTTTGACGATTGTGTGAAGTACATCGTCGATCTGTTGGACGAATGCAATCCCGATCTGCCGGCCGTCATCACGAACCGGCAGTCCGAACTGGGGCGCATTACCAAGCCCATCAACCGGGCCGTGAAAGCGCGGGTATTGCTGCTGGCGGCCAGTCCGCTGTTCAACGGTAACAGCGACCTGGCCAATTTCCGGGATAACGACGGGCTGCCGCTCTTTGCGTCGGAGGAGGATTCCGGCAAGTGGGCGCAGGCCGCCGATGCGGCTCGCGAGGCGATCGAGAGCGCCGAGAATGCCGGTCACGACCTTTATTATTTCGACGATGCGCCTTTCGAAATCTCGGAAACCACCAAAACGCAGTTGAGCGTCCGGCAGGCTGTCTGCGACCGATGGAACGATGAGGTCGTATGGGGACGTTCGGGCGGACGCGGCCGGGCCGGAGCCACGCTCCAAAATGCCTGCATGCCGATGCTCGACGCGAGCATGAACATTAATGCCGTGCGCGGCTGTATGGCGCCGACGCTCCAAGTCGTCGAGGAATTCTATACGAGGAACGGGGTGCCGATCGAGGAGGACAAGACCCTCGATTTCACCGAGATCAACGAACTGCGCACGGCCACGGCCGACGAACGTTACAATTTCCAGGAGGGATACACTACCGCTCGGATCAATTTCGACCGAGAAAACCGGTTCTATGCCGATATCGGCTTCGACGGCGGCAAGTGGATCATGGAGTACCACCCTTCGCGTTCGGACGTCGATACCTATGTGCTTCAGGCCAAAGTGGGACAGTTGGGTTACGGGCAGGTGCAGGGTGCGACCTCCTCGACGGGGTACTTCACCAAAAAGCTTGTGCACTGGGAGTCGGGTTTTGGCAACACCACGGCGGGCGTCGTGGAATACGCATGGCCCGAAATCCGTCTGGCGGAGATCTATCTGATGTACGCCGAGGCTCTCAACGAGGCCGAGGGCCCCGTTGCCGATGTGCATCTCTACCTGAACAAGGTGCGTAGCCGGGCCGGGCTGGAATCAGTTGAAGCGTCGTGGCGGAAATATTCTACCAACCCGACAAAACCCGACACGAAAGAAGGCATGCGCGAGATCATCCGCCGGGAACGTCTGATCGAACTGGCGCTCGAAGGTCACCGCTATTGGGATCTGCTGCGCTGGAAACTTGCGACTGACTACTTCAACCAGCCGATCACGGGGTGGGACGTGAGCCAGTCCGATGCCGAAGCCTACTACCAGGTGAAGACGATCTATAACCGGACGTTCGTCGCTCCGCGCGACTATTTCAATCCGATCCCGAACAGCGAAATGAACGTAAACGGCAATTTGGTCCAGAATCCGGGATGGTAACCGACAGGAGAAAAAACAGCGACATTATGAAAACTACTTTTTTTGGAATCTTGCTTTTTGCAATCCTGGCCATGGGTTGCACTGAAGACGAACTGGAGCCGATGGGGCACAACTCCACCCCTCCGGGACAGGTAACCGGCATCGAAGTGGAGAACCTGCCGGGTAAGGCGAAACTTTCCTATACGTTGCCCGACGATCCCGATCTGCTCTATGTCAAGGCTGTCTACCGGCTCAATTCCGGAGTCATGCGCGAAATCAAGGCATCGTACTACACCAATACGATGACACTCGATGGATTCGGTGACACGAATATCCACGAGGTGCAGGTTTATGCCGTCAACCGAAGCGAGGTGGCTTCGGAGCCCGTTTCCGTGAAGGTGCAGCCGCAGGAGAACCCGATATGGAGCGTGCGACGCAGCCTGGTCATCGCGGATGATTTCTCGGGCGTCAATATCAAGGCGGAGAATCCGTCTCGGGAGAGCGTCGCCATAGAGATCATGTGCAAGGATTCGCTCGGCACGTGGCAGATGCTGGAGAGCGTCGAGAGCAGCTTGCCGAAAATCGAGGCGGCTTGCCGTGGCCTCGACACGCTGGAGTACGAATTTCGCTTTACGGTTCGCGACCGTTTCCTGAACTATACCGATACGCTCTATGCCACGGTGCATCCGCTTTTCGAACAGATGCTCGACAAGTCGCAGTTCAAGGCTTACAACTTACCGGGGACGCATCGCCCGAACAACCGGGTTGGCTGGAGATGGATCGCATGTGGAACAATATCTACGACTATACGAATCATGAGCGTTGGCTGATCGCCATGCCTTCGGATGTCCATGCACCGCAGATCAGCACGTTTGACATCGGTACGCCTGCGAAGTTGAGCCGTCTGACCCTCTTCGATTGGGGGTATGACAATGCGGCCGGAGCGGGAGCCGGAGACCGGATGTTCTATACGGGCGAGCACATGCGGCGGTTTGAAATCTGGGGAACGATGACGCCCTCTCCCGACGGCAGTCTCGATGGTTGGACGCTGCTGGCGACCTTCGAAAACGAAAAGCCTTCGCAGCTCCCTACGGGCAGCAGTCGCAGGAGGATTTCGATACGGCAGTGAAAGGTTTCGACTTCGTGTTCCCGGTGAGTGCCGAGATTCCGAAGGTGCGTTACGTGCGTATCCGGAATCTGGAGAGTTGGGACGGTACCACGAAATTCGGTATTGCGGAGATCGACCTTTACGGCGACCCGCGCTGACAGGCGGCGAGAAAATAGATTCTGTAACCAAATGCAACGATTGAAATGAATACGAAAAACCGCAATGACAGTTTTACTGTCGGGTTGTATCGCGTGCGGAGCGTTTTCCTGCACGGACATGGATGAATACCGGAAAATCTCGGGTGACGAAGAGATCGTCTATCCCGGGAAAATCGAGCAGGTGGTGGTCAACACGGGGCATGAACGGGTCATCGTGAACGGCATTTGCCGTTCGGATCCCAAGATCGTGAGCTGCCGGATTTATTGGGACCTCGGCACCCGGTACGAGGAGGTGCCGGTGGACATGTCCGGCGGAGCATTCCGGATCGAAAAGGAGATTACCCTGCCGGAGAATACCTATAATTTCGATATCTACACCTACGACGCAGCGGGCAATCGTTCTGTTCCGGTGAATGTGTCTAGCAAAACCTACGGCGAAAGTACGAGGCATCGCTGACTAACCGGCTGGTAAAATCGTTCGCCGTACAGGACGGAAAGGCCGTGATAGAGTGGTGGAACATCGAAACGACGCTCGGTCCGTTCGAAACCGAGGTCGTCTATACGAACGGTTCGGCCGAGCAGGTCGAATTGCTCGTTCCCATTGGGGAGATGACGACGGTACTCGAGGATTATGACATGGTTTCGGAGGTGGAGTATACGACCTTCTACCGTCCCGATACCCTTTGTGTGGACGTTTTCCGTTCCGCGCCTTCGCAGATGCGGGTCGACGGGGCCGAGCGTTGATTACCAGACCGATGCGTCAGCCGTTACGGCTCGTAAGGGGCTGTGACGGTTTTTACGGTCCGCTTCGTAAAAGCATTCCATCGCTCTTCAGGCAGTCTGTTGCGTGTGCGGCCGTCATCCCTTTCCGTCCGTAAACCTCTTTCCCGGTCCAGACGGAAACCGGCCCCGGACTTTTCGGAAAGTCCGGGGCCGTCGTCTGACTGCGGGGCGCAGTTATTCGATCACGGCCGTCCAGCCGCCGTTGCGGGCCATCCGGACGGCGATCGTGTCGCCGCGGCGCACCTGCTGCTCCTTTTTCCGGTAGTCCATCGCCTGCCGGAAGGCGTTGATGCCGTCTTCGAAGCTGGTCATGCGGTAGTCTCGGTCCCCGGCGAGGAAGTCGAGGGGAATTTCGAACTCCGCGTCCTGCGGATCGTCGCCCGCACGGATGGCCCCGAGATACCACTTCGCGCCCTTGCGTTTGGCGACGACGACATGTTTCCCGGCTTCGGCCCGCAGCGCGCGGGTCTCGTCCCACGTGACGGGCACTTGGCTGATGAAGCGCGTGCACTCCTCTTCGCGGTAGTAAAGCGTCGGGTTGTCGGCCAGCATCTGGAGGCCGGTTTCGAACAGCACGAACAGCGCCATCTGGTAGGCCCGTGTTCCGATGCTCGCCGCGTTGGGGCGGTTGCCGCAGTAGGCTTCGGGCTGCATGCTGATCATCGCGCCCGGGGTGTAGTCCATCGGGCCTACGGCGTTGCGGATGAAGGGCAGCCAGAGCGAGTTGGCCGGCGTGCAGCCGCCCATGTTCTCCATGCCGCGCACCCCTTCGTAGGCCAGGACGTTGGGGTATTTGTACTCCAGCCCCGCCGGCTTGAAGGCTCCGTGGAACGCCCCGACCATCCGGTGCCGCGCCGCCTCGGCGGCCACGCGTTCGTAGTAGTTCACCATCCACTGGTCGCTGCGGTCCATGAAGTCGATCTTCACGCCCCGGACGCCCCATTCGCTCAGCCGTTCGAACAGGTCGAAGTGTTTCTCGACGGTCAGCCACGTGAGCCAGAGGATGACGCCGACGCCGCGTTCCTCGCCGTAGCGGATCAGTTCGTGCAGATCGACCTCCGGATTGGGGGTGTAGGGATCGCGCGTGTCCTCGGCCCACCCTTCGTCCATGATGATGTAGGGAATGCCGAAGCGGGCGGCGAAGTCGATGAAGTATTTGTAGGTCGCGGTGTTGAATCCGGCCACGAAATCGACGTCGGGGCCGTAGGGCGACGCGGCGTTCCAGAACTCCCAACTGACCTGCCCCGGCTCGATCCACGACGTGTCGCAGAGTGCGCACGGCTCGGCCAGCCGGGCCGTCATCGTGGTTTCGACCAGGTCGCCGTCCTCGTCCGCGAGGACGAAATAACGCCACGGGAAGGCCCGTTCGCCCGTCGTGGCGGCGATGCAGCCGGCCTCTTCGAGGATGCGTACGCTCCGGTCGCCCGTCTCCTCGGTGCGGAGCGGCATTTTGGGAAAGACGCCCCGCATGCCGTTGACGCCGTCGCCCGTCAGGAAGAGGCAGGGATAGTCCGTGAGGGAGGATTCGCTGACGAGGATTTTGTAGCCCCGTTTCGTGTCGAACAGCGCCGGGAGCACGGCCAGCCGGCCGGCCGTGCCCCAAGAGCGGGTTCCGACCTCCTCGTAGGCCTCCTCGTAGCCGGTCCGGAAACTGCCGGGCTGTTGCAGGACCGCCGTCGATGCGTCCGGCAGGCGGAGGGCGAACTCCTCGCCGAGCACCTCGACGGGGCCCTCCGTGTCGGAGAGGAAACGGTAGGCCACGCCGTCGTCGTAGGCCCGGAACTCCACGGACCAGCCGCCGCGGGAAGTCGAGCCGCAGCGTATTGCAGCGGTCGCGGATTTCGGAGAACTTGTAAGCCACGGCGGGGCGGAACGTGCGGTCGATCGAGCCGCTCCGGTGGCGCACGAGGCGGAGCGGGCCCGCCGTGCCGCCGCGGTCGAGCCGCAGGCCCAGGCGGCACTCTTCCAGCAGCGGGATTCCGTCGCCGCGGACGGTGTAGGCGATCCGTTCTCCGACGTCGATCGCGAGGGCTATCCGCCCGTCGGGCGATTTGAGTTCGAAGTTCTTGGCCGGCAGCGCGGCGCACCAGAGCAGTCCGAGCAGGACGAGACAGGTTTTTTTCATACGGCTTCGTGGTTTGAAAGTTTTCACAAAGTTGCCGCCGGAAGGTTCTTTCCGGCGTGCGGAATTTGATCTTTCCGCCGGGCAATCTGTTCGGATCGCGCCGCGCCGGGGGCGGTCCGGGCCGGTCTGTCGCCGCACGGCGGCGCGGCGGGCCGGCGCGACGGAACGTTTCTTGCCGGGTTTTTCGGAAAATTGCGTATATTTACCCCGAAATACCGGCGGAACGCTCGCCGGAAAACGACACCGACATGCCGAAACAGACCTCTTTCAAATACCTCGTGTGCAGCGGTCCCGACCGGTTGTGGGGAATCACCGTAGACACCGTGGGGGAGTACTCCGTCGAACCCGGATACACGGTTTACCCTCCCCCTTCGGCGGGGCATCCCGACGATTACTATTTCAACGTGGACCGAGGCCGGATACTGGACAACTACCAGTTGATCTACATTACGCAGGGCCGCGGATGGTACAGGGACACCCCGGGCGGCGAGGCGCTCGAGATCCGGGCCGGAACCATGCTTATCATTCCGCCCTACACGTGGCATAGCTACTGTCCCGATCACCGGACCGGCTGGCACGAGTACTGGATCGGATTCCGCGGCGAGCATGTGGACGACCGCTACAACAACGGATTTTTCAGCCGCGGACGGATCATCCATCCGATCGGGCTCCGCGAGCACATCATCGACCAGTACCGCGAGGCGCTCGACATCGCCCTTCGGGAGAAGACCGGCAGTCAGCAGGTGCTGGCGTCGATCGCCAACATCATCCTTTCGTACGTCATCTATTACGATCTCAACGACACGGGCCGCGACATCGTGGCCGAGAAGATGGACCGGGCGCGGAGCATCATGCGCGAGAACATGCTCGCCGGCATCACGCCCGAAGAGGTGGCCGGGCGCATCAACATGAGCTATTCGTGGTTCCGCAAGACCTTCAAGGAGTACACCAACGTCTCCCCGGCGCACTACATCATGCAGTTGCGGCTGCGGAAGGCGAAAGCTCATGTTGCTCAACTCGTCGCTGAGCGTCAAGGAGATCGCCTACGAGCCTGCGTTACGAGGATTCGGCCTACTTCTCGGCGATCTTCAAGAAGTACGTCGGCTGCTCGCCCTCCGAGTACAGGGCCGGATGCATCTCCGGCGCGGCGCAGGGCGGGACGCCGGCTACTCCATGTAAAACAACTCGGGAAGTTCCTCGCTGACGGGTGCATTGTCCGCCTCGACGACAATGACGTCGGCCATGTAGTCCCACCAGCGGCGCACCAGCGCGTTGTCGGTCATCTCCTGCGAACCGGTCCCGCCGCGGGTTTTCTGCACGGCGAACAGCGTGTCGGTGGCCCGGTCGAGGAAGATCGAGTAGTCGTACACGCCCTCTTCGCGGAGCCTGGTGTACCAGTTCGGGCCATATCTCGGCGTGTCGGCGGCGGTATTCCTCCTCCATGCCCGGTTTGAGGTACATCTTGAATGCCTTGGATTTCATCGTGTCGGATCTTTTCACGGCAAATTTACACGGACGGCTCCTTTCCGCAGGGGGCGGTTTTGATACTAATGCCCGAAGAAATGACTTCGCGGCGGCCTGTCCGCGGGCGGCCGCGGATGCCCTGCCGTTGAGGGGGCTGCGGTGCGGACGGGGCCTTTCGTGTTCCGGCCTGCACTTCTCTCCCCGCCACCCTTGCGAAAGACCTTGCGGTGCGGTCGCGGGCTTTTCGCCTCCCGGTCCCGGTGCGGGCGAGCCCCCCCCCGCTTGTCGGCGGCCGGGCTTTTCCGGACCGGAAGCCGGTGCCGGACATTCCGCGCGGAAAAATACTGTTTTTCCGTATTTCCCGGAAATGCCGTCTTCGGAGTGTATTATTAAATAATTTATAAATATAGGCTGCGGATTCGAAACCGAAAAGAGCCTCCGCGTCCTGTTTCGGGGCGTTTCGACTATTAAATAATAGGTATGCGGCCGACGGCCCCGCTTCCCGGCGGAGCGGTCCGGCGCCGGGAAACGCGGAATCCGCTCTTTTCGGAGGCTCCCGATTCGTAAGTAAAAAACGATAAATTTTACGTATTTTTTTTTGGTTTAAGGAAAAAATGTTACATTTGAACTGTAAAACGTATCGTATCATGTGATTTTAGAATGAATGGCGCTTTGAGACATTCCGTTTAGAATGAAAGGCGCGGATAGTATAAAAAAGGGGCCGGGCGCCCCGTTTGTGTCAAATTACGAGTTTTAATTTATGTTCAACCAAAACCTGATTACTTATGTGGAAATTTACAAAACGAATGCTCTTTAGCTGCGTTGCTTTTTTAATGGCAATGTGCATCGTGGAGCCTGCTACCGCTTTGCGGGCGAATGCGCAGGGGGGGGGTAACGGAACCCTCGAAGGTGTGGTCAAGGACGCCTCCGGCCCGCTGCTCGGGGCCACGGTGATCGTGAAGAACACCACGCGCGGAACGACGACCGACATGGACGGCAAGTTCTTCCTGGACGGTCTTCAGAACGGCGACGTGCTCCAGGTGACCTACGTGGGATACGATCCCTACGAGGTGGCCTATGCGGGGCAGACGGCGCTGGAGATTCTGATGCAGGAGACCGCCAACCAGCTCAACGCCGTGGTCGTGACCGCCATGGGTATCGAGCGTCAGTCGAAGACGCTGACCTATGCGGCCGAAACGGTGGGCGGCGACGACGTGGCCGACATCAAGTCGATCAACATGATCAACTCGTTGCAGGGCAAGTCGGCCGGTTTGCAGATCACCCCCAACTCGACGGGTGCGGGCGGCTCCTCGAAGATCCTCTTCCGCGGTAACAAGTCGATCAGCGGCTCGAACCAGCCGCTGGTGGTCGACGGCGTGCCCCTGATGATGAACACCTCTTTCGGCGAGGACGGTCTGGCGAGCCAGGTGAAGAGCAACTACGGCGGCGACCGCGACGGCGGCGACGCCATGTCCACGATCAACCCCGACGACATCGCGTCGATCTCGCTGCTGAAGGGCGCATCGGCCGCCGCGCTCTACGGAGCCGTGGCCGCCAACGGCGCCATCATGATTACGACCAAGTCGGCTTCGGCGGGACGCATTTCGGTGAGCGTGGCGAGCAACACGACGATCGACACCCCGATCTCGCTGCCCGATTTCCAGAACACCTACGGCTCGGCCGACCAGACTTACAGTTGGGGCGGCAAACTCTCGTCCAAGGCCCCCAACTATGCCAAGGGAATTCTACCAGACGGGCTGGACGACCAACAACTCGGTGTCGATCAACGGCGGTTCGGAGAACCTGCGCGCCTACTTCTCCTACGGCAACGTGTCGTCGGGCGGCATCACCCCGGAGAACGACTATTCGCAGCACACGCTCAACTCGAAGGTGGGCTTCGACCTGTTCAACGACCATGTGAAGGTGGATTTCACGGCCAAGTACGTCAATCAGCACGTGGCGAACCAGCCGGCCGCCGGTTGGCTCTTCAACCCGATGACGGGCGCCTACCTCTTCCCGCGCGGCGAGGACTGGAACTACTACAAGAACAACTACGAGGTGTACGATCCCACGCTCAACGCCAACGTGCACAACTGGGTGAACACGTCGCTCGAACAGTTCGACAACCCCTACTGGATTCTCAACCGGCAGAAACCCATCTCGGAGCGTAACCGCTACGAATTCGGCGGACAGATCAAGTACCAGATCATCGACGGCCTCGGTGACGGGCCGTATGCGCTACGAGCGTTCCGACGACAACTTCAAGCACAATCTCTACGCCTCTTCGACGGCCAACCGCTATCCGATGGGCCGCATGAAGGACAACCGCTACTTCAGCGAGCAGCTCTACGCCGACGCGCTGGTGCAGTACAACCACACGTGGGGCGATTTCTCGCTCAACGCCACGGCCGGCGCCAGCATGATGCGCACGCAGTCGAGCAACGTGGATCTGTGGGCCGAGGGTACGAAGTTCTCGATGACCGACGGCAAGCCCAACGGCAACGTCATGTATCCCAATATCTTCAATCCGGCCAACTACTATGCCAACATGGCCAAGCAGGGACTGACGCGCAAGCGTCTGAACGCGGTCTTCGCAACGGCCACGTTCGGCTACAAGGACGGCCTGTTCCTCGACGTGACGGCGCGCAACGACTGGTCCTCGACGCTGGCCTTCACCGACAGCTATTCGTTCTTCTATCCTTCGGTAGGCGCCAGCCTGTTGCTCGACCGCTTCGTGGACATGGGCAGCAACATCGACCTGTTCAAGTTCCGCGCATCCTATTCGATCGTGGGTAACGACGTGCCGGCCTACATGACCAACCCGCTCTACACGCTGGGCTCGCAGGGCGCCATCACGCCTCCCGAGAAGGCTCCGTTCCGGACGCTCGAACCCGAGAAGACCCACTCGTTCGAGGCCGGTTTCGACGGCGAATTCTTCCAGCACCGGCTGCATGTGAACGCCACCTATTACAAGACCAACACCAAGAACCAGTTCTTCGCCATCACCACGCCGTGGGGCACGGGATACCGCCAGCAGTACGTGAACGCCGGTAACGTGCAGAACCAGGGCTTCGAACTGTCGCTGGGCTGGTTCCAGGACTTCGGCAACGAGTTCACGTGGTCCACCGACCTGAATCTCTCCTACAACGACAACAAGATCATCGAGCTGGTGGACGGCCTGCAGGACGGCCTCTCGCTCGAACTTCGGCGGCGCGCAGGTCGTGCTGAAGGAGGGCGGCCACTTCGGCGACCTCTACGTGCGCCACGTCATGCACGACGAGAAGACCGGCAAGATGCTCGTGACGGAGGTCAAGGACGACAAGGGCAACGTACTCTATTCGGTTCCGACGCTCTCGGGCGAGGGTATCACGGACCTGAAATATGTCGGCGACATGAACTCGAAGGTGAACATGGGCTGGAACAACACGTTCCGCTACAAGGACTTCTCCCTGAGCTTCCTCATCGACTTCCGCTTCGGCGGCAAGGTGCTCTCGATGACCGAGGCCGGTCTCGACGCCTGGGGCGTCTCGCAGCGCACGGCAGACGCCCGCGACAAGGGTTACGTGGTACGCGAGGGCGTCCGGTTCGACAACGTCGAGGAGTATTACAAGGCCATGGGCGCGCTGAACTACAACGCGCAGTACAACAACGAGGATTACGTTTACGATGCCACGAACGTCCGTATGCGCGAAATCTCGTTCGGCTACACCTTCCGCGACCTGTTCGGACAGTCGAAGAATCTGACGCTGTCGCTCATCGCCCGCAACCTCTTCTTCTTCTACAAGGATGCGCCGATGGATCCCGACGTGTCGATGGGTACGGCCAATGGCGTGCAGGGCTTCGACATCTTCAACCTGCCCACCACCCGCAGCTTCGGTCTGAATGTCAAACTTAACTTCTAACAAAAAAGAGATAGATCGCTATGAAATTCAAGAATATTATCCGATACACCGCCGCTCTGGCTCTCCCGGTCGCTCTGTTGGGAGGCTGTACCGGCGATTTCGAGGAGCTGAACACCAATCCCATCGAAGTGAATCCTCCGATCTGCCCTTCGAGGCGCAGTTCCTGGAGCCGATGAGTTACAGCTACCCGAACCAGCAGAACCTGTTCCAGTACTGGACGAACCTGCAGATCGACATTTTCGGCGGGTACTTCGAGAGCCCCAACGGAAACTTCACGAACCAGCGCTACGACATCAACCGCGGCCACTGCGGCGGCATGTACGAGAACTTCATGCTGCATATCATCAACAATACGGGCCGCCTGATCAAGCAGTGCGACGCCGAAGGCAAGTTCGACTTCTCCGCCACGATGCGTATCGTGCAGACCTACAACCTGCTCGACTTCACCGATGCCTACGGACCGGTCCCCTTCTTGTCGGTGTTCAAGACGGCGGGCGACCCCGTCCAGCCCAGTTCGTTCGCCTACGACACGCAGAAGGCCGTGTACGAGGCCATGCTGGAGGATCTGGATACGGCGCTCCAGGGTCTGAAGACCGAGACGGCCGGCATGAACACCTACGACATCTGGTGCGGCGGCGACCGTGCGCTGTGGGCGAAGGTGGCCAACCAGCTCAAGCTGCGCATCGCGCTGCGCATGGTGAAGGTCGATCCCGCGCAAGCCGAGACGGTGGCCCGGGCGGCGATTTCGGCCGGGGTGCTCGAGGACAAGGACATTCTGATCTCGAAGGGCTTCGAGAACGAAATGTGGCTCATGTTCAACTGGGGCGACTGCGGTGCGAACGCCTCGCTCGTCACGATGCTCAAGGGCTTCAAGGACCCGCGTCTGAAGCTGTACTTCACGAAGAACACGCAACCCATCGTCAAGCCGGGCGCCAAGCCGCTGCAGGTGCCTGACAAGGACGGCAAGATGGTGGACAAGAAGGACGACGACGGATTCCTGGTCTATGCCGAGGAGGACTACCTCACCGATCCCGAAACGGGCGAGAAGCTGAAGCCCGGCACGGCGTATATCGGCATTCCCGCCGGCTGCGCTATCGGCGGCAAGCCCAACCAGTACAGCAACTATTCGGGCTGGGCCGGAACCTTCTCCATGCCGCAGCCGATCATGTTCGCGGCCGAGGGCTGGTTCCTTCGCGCCGAGGCGAAGCCCGGTGGCCCGGTATCGGCCCGAAGACGTGAAGACGCTCTACGAGAACGGTATCCGGACTTCGATCAAGAACCAGTACGCCTACCGCAAGTCGTACGCCGAACAAGGGTATTCGGAGTTCAAGCAGTCGCTGCCTGAGGACTGGAATACGCTCGCCGACGATGCCACGATCAACGCCTATATCGCCGGTGAGACGGTGCAGACGGATTATACCGATCCCAACACCGCATTGGACGGAGCTTACGATTCGAAGGCGCTGAACCTGTTGTCCGTGAAGTGGGACAGCGGTGCTTCGAAGGAGGAGCAGCTCCAGCGCATCATCACGCAGAAGTGGATCGCCGTGTTCCCGCTTTCGACCGAGGCATGGGCCGAGTACCGCCGTACGGGCTATCCCAAACTCTTCCAGGTGAAGCAGAACGCCAGCAACGGCGTGATTTCCACGGAGCTCGGCCCGCGTCGTTTGCCTTACAGCGATACGGAGATCAACGCCAACACCGCCGAGTATAACAAGGGCGTGGAACTGCTCAACTCGGAGGCTTCGGGCGGCACGAGCGGCGACAACGCCGGAACCCGCCTCTGGTGGGACCGCGCCGACAAGGGCAACTTCTGATCCCTGCCGACGGACTGATTCGGGGGACCCGCTGCAAGAAGGCGGGCCCCCTTTTTCGTTTTTTTCGGCCGTGCGGCCCGGAATCGGCTTTCGCAGGCGGGTCTTTCCCGTGGAAACTCGTATATTTGCAAAGCGGCCGCCGCGGACGATGCGGCGTCTGCGCGCTGCGGACGGCTCCGGGCCGGACCGCCGGATTACGGACCAAACCATTTTTACGATGAATAGATTGTTCGCTTTGTGTGCATCGGGGCTGTTGCTGGCCTCCTGCGCCGGGAAAACCAGCTCCTACGAGCTGATTCCCCTATCCCAACCATCTGACGCCCCGTGCGGGCGAATTCGCGGCGGCGGGCGCCGCCGTCGCGTGCGACGAACGGCTCGACGAAGCCTCGCGCGCCGTGGTCGAAGAGTTCGCGGCCCGGCTCTCGGAAGCCTCGGGGGCCGAGAGCGCGGTGACCTATGAGGCCCTTCCGGCGGCGGGCGGATTCCGCTTCCTCGTGGACGAGTCGCTCGCTCCGGAGCGTTACAGGCTCGACGTGACGACGGACGGCGCCGAGGTGCGCGCGTCGTCGCTCCGCGGATTCCTCTATGCCGTGCAGACGATCAAGCAGCCTGCTTCCGGCGGCCCTCTACGGCGGTGCGCCCGCCGTAGAGAGCGAGTGGGCGCTGCCGTGCGTCGAAATCGACGATGCGCCGCGCTTCGGCTACCGCGGGCTGATGCTCGACGTGGCGCGCCACTTCTTCGATGCCGCGCAGGTGAAGAAGATCATCGACCTCATGGCGTTCCACAAGCTCAACACGCTGCACTGGCATCTGACGGACGATCAGGGCTGGCGCATCGAGATCAAGCGCTATCCCCGTCTGACGGAGTACGGCAGCATCCGCAAAGGGAACGGTAGTGAAGAAGAACTGGGACCAGTACGACGGCGTGCCTTACGGCGGTTACTATACGCAGGAGGAGATTCGCGACGTGGTGGCCTATGCGGCTTCGCGCGGGATCACGGTGATTCCGGAGATCGACCTCCCGGGCCACATGCTGGCGGCGCTGGCCTGCTACCCCGAGCTGGGCTGCACGGGCGGTCCCTACGAAGTATGGGGGCGCTGGGGCGTGGCCGACGAAGTGCTGTGCGTCGGTAAGGAGAAGACGTTCGAGTTTCTGGAGAACGTGCTCCTGGAGGTCATGGAGCTGTTCCCTTCGGAGTATATCCACATCGGTGGCGACGAGTGTCCGAAGGTGCGCTGGGAGAAGTGCCCCGTGTGCCAGGCGAAGATCCGCGAGCTGGGCATCGAGGGCGACGACAAGCACGCCGCGGAGTACTACCTCCAGAGCGATGTGACGGCCCGCGTGGAGAAGTTCCTCAACGAGCACGGCCGGCGGATCATCGGCTGGGACGAGATTCTGGAGGGCGAGCTGGCTCCGGACGCTACGGTCATGTCGTGGCGCGGTTCGGAGGGCGGCATCGCCGCGGCCCGGCTGGGACACGACGCCATCATGACCCCCACCTCGCATTTCTACTTCGACTATTACCAGGCCCGCGACATCGAGAACGAACCGTTCGGCATCGGCGGGTACGTGCCCGTCGAGAAGGTCTATGCCTACGAGCCGATTCCCGACACGCTGTCGCAGGAGCTGGGGGCGCATATCCTCGGCGTGCAGGCGAATCTCTGGGCCGAATACATCAAGACCCCCGAGCATCAGGAGTACATGCTGCTGCCGCGCATGGCGGCGCTGAGCGAGGTGCAGTGGTGCGACCGCGGCAGCCGCGAGTGGACGCGTTTCGCCGGGGCGCTGCCGCATATCGTGGACATTTACGAACGCATGGGGTACAACTACTCGCCCGTGGTCTTCGGCGTGAACTGCCGTGTGCGCAGCCTGCCGGAGAAGAAGTGCGTCGAGGTGACGCTCTCGACGCTGGGCGACGCGCCGATCCACTATACGCTCGACGGTTCGGAGCCGACGGCCGAAAGTCCGCGCTATGCGGCTCCGATCGAGATCCGGAAGGGCTGCACGCTCAAGGCCGCGGCGTTGCGCGACGGCGTGCGGTCGCGGGTGCTGGTGCGCAATTTCTCGGATAACAAGGCTATGGGGCATCCGGTGACGCTCGTGACCGAGCCGCTGGGCAAGTACCGCTTCGGTGCGCCCGAAAGCCTCGTGGACGGCATCGAGAGCTATTTCAGCTATGCCAACGGCGACTGGGCGGGCTGGTTCGGCGATCCGATGGTCGTGACATCGACATGGCGGGCGCGTCGTACGGCGAGGTGCGGCTCGGGACGCTGGTGCTCAAGGACGAGGACATCTTCCCGCCGCTGACGCTCGTGGCGAGCACCTCGGAGGACGGGGAGCACTTCACCGAGGCGGGGCGTATCGAGATACCGATGGAGACTTCGGCCGATCCCGATGCGCTGAAGAGCTATACGGTGTCGTTCCCCGAGACTTCGGCCCGCTACCTGCGCGTGGAGGCCCGGACGGTGAACCCGATTCCCGAATGGCACGGTGCGCGCGGGAAGAAGGGATTTCTCTTCGTGGATGAAATCTGCGTGAATTAACCATGAGACGGATACTCGGCAGGGGACTCGCCGTCCTGCTTTCGGTGGCGGCGGTCTCCGCTCCGGCGCAGCCGGAGACAATGCGGCCGGAGACGGTCGGGGAGGGAACGCCGGAAGCCGCCGCCCCGCGGGGCGTGATTCCCGTTCCCGTCTCCGACGTTCAGCGGGAGGGGACCTTCCGTCCGGGAGAGCCGTTTACCTATGCGGTCCGGGCGCCGCACGGCGACGTTCTGGCGGCGGAACTGGCCGCCTGCCTCGACGGGCTGGGCTGGCGGCAGGCCGGAAAGGGGCGTCCCGATCTCGAAATTGGGATCGACCCCGCGGCGCGCGGCATCGCCTCGGAGGAGGCCTACCGGCTGGAGATCGCGCCGCGCGGGATCGCGGTGTCGGCGCGGACGGCGGCGGGCGCCTTCTACGCCGTGCAGACCCTGTTGCAGCTCACGGACGACGGACGCGCGGAGGAGATCGCCTGCCGCACGATCGAGGATGCGCCGCGTTTCGCCTACCGCGGCTTCATGATCGACGTGAGCCGCCATTTCCGGTCGGTGGAGTTCGTCAAGCGTCAGATCGACGCCATGGCGCTCTTCAAGCTCAACCGCCTGCACATGCACCTGACCGACGGCGCCGGATGGCGCATCGAGATTGACTGTTACCCCCGCCTGACGGAGTTCGCGGCGTGGCGGCCCTACGAGGACTGGCAGAGCTGGTGGGAAGGCGACCGCAGCTACTGCGAGGCGGACGATCCGCGCGCCCGGGGCGGCTTCTATACGAAGGAGGAGATCCGCGAGATCGTGGAGTACGCCCGGCTGCGGCATATCGAGGTGATTCCCGAGATCGAGATGCCGGGCCATTCGGAGGAGGTGACGGCAGCCTATCCCGAGCTGGGATGCCACGGAGAGCCGTACCGCGACGGCGACCTCTGCCCGGGCAACGAACGGACGTTCGAGTTCCTGGAGAACGTGCTCCTGGAGGTCATGGAGCTGTTCCCTTCGGAGTACATTCACATCGGTGGCGACGAGGCCGGAAAATCGGCGTGGCGCGACTGTGCGAAGTGCCGCGAGCGGATGCGGAGCGAAGGGCTGAAGGACGTGGACGAGTTGCAGAGTTACCTGATCCACCGCATCGAACGCTTCCTGAACGCGCACGGCCGCCGGCTGATCGGCTGGGACGAGATTCTCGACGGCGGGCTGGCGCCCGGCGCCACGGTGATGTCGTGGCGCGGCACGGAGGGGGGGCCTGAAGGCGATCCGTGCGGGGCAGCAGGCGGTTTTCGTTCCCGGGGAGTTCTGCTACCTCGACTATACGCAGGACGCTCCTTTCACGCAGCCCCTCTCGATCGGCGGCTATACGCCGCTGCGGAAGGTCTATTCGTTCGAGCCGGTTCCGGCGGAGATGACGCCCGACGAGGAGCGGCTGCTGCTGGGTGTGCAGGCGAACCTCTGGGCCGAGTGGATTCCGACGGACTCCCATTACGAATACATGATGTGGCCGCGGCTGATGGCCCTCGCGGAGGTGGCGTGGAGCCGCCCCGGGCGGAAGGATTACGAGGCGTTCCGGCAGCGGGCGTTGCAGGCTTCCGAACAGCTGCGCGGACGCGGATACGCGCCTTTCGACCTGCGTACCGAGTACGGCGAACGGCCCGAGAGCCTCGCGCCGAAACACCATCTGGCCGAAGGGTGCCCGGTGAGCTACGCTACGCCGTGGCACGGAAATTATCCGGCCTCCGGGGCGGCGACCCTCACGGACGGGGTGCTGGGCGGCTGGACCTACGGCGACAGGCGGTGGCAGGGTTTTCTCGATTCCGACATGGATGTCACGGTGGACCTCGGGAGCACGATGCCGGTACGGTATGTCGGTGCGACGTTCATGCAGTCGGCGGGACCCTATGTCTGGATGCCGCGCGAGGTGGAGATCTACGGATCGGAGGACGGCGAGCGGTTCACGCTGCTCGCAACGGTGCACAACGACGTCCCGCCCGCGTGCCCCTACCTGCTTTTCAAGACCTTCGCCTATACGGGGGAGACGCGGGCGCGTTACGTGCGCTATGTCGCGCGCAGCGGCGGCATCCCCGGCGGTTGGCTTTTCGTCGATGAGATCGTCGTGCAGTAACGACGGCATGAAAACGGATGCGGCCGGGCGGGAAGCCCGGCCGCATCTTTTACGGCGGCCGCGTCTCCGGCATGTTGCTGCCGGTACGCTGTTCCCGCCGTACCGAGCCTTCGGTATGCTGTTCCCGACATGCGCTTTCTTCGGACCCGGCTCTTCCCTGCCTGCGTTTTCTCCGGGGTGCCCGGTGCGCCCGTTCGCGACGAGTCCAGCGCCAGGTTGTCGTAGGCTTGCGAGAAACTTCCGATTTCCTCCTTCCATCCGTTTTTCATCACGTCGTCGCGGATGTCGTCGGCCTCCCGCCGCCAGCGGCGGCCGTACTCGTTTTTGCCGAGCAGGTCGGCGACCTTCGCGCCCCGGTCCAACGCCACCCAGCACATCACTTTCGAAGAGACGAACTGGCGGCTCCGGCCGCGGATCTCCCAGATTCCCTTGTCCGGTTTGCGCCACTCTTCCGTCACGGTCGAGAGAATGTTCTTGACCATCTCCCACATGTCCTCGATTTCGTCGAGCGAACCCGGCATCAGGCGGTAGTATTGGTAGATCAGATCCATCAGGTATCCGAACGAGTCGTTCTGCCGCTGGTGGTAGGCATCGTTGCCGATGCGCACGGGTTTGGAGTTCCTGTAACCCGACAGATGATCCAGTGTAGTCTCGGTCAATGTCCGCTCGCCGCGGATGCCGTACATGATCTGGTAGGGCTCGTGCGTGTTGACGAATGTCGACTGGATGAAGCGCATGAACCGGGCGGCCGCTCCGGGGTGTCCGATGCGGAAGAGCGTCTCGATGGACATCGAAGCGTCTCGGAGCCAGCAGAAGCGGTAATCCCAGTTGCGGACGTCGCCGGCGCTTTCGGGCAGACTGGTCGTGAGGGCCGCCAGCACGGCGCCGTTGTAGTAGGACATGAGTTTCAGTGTCAGCAGGCTGCGTTCGATCACGTCGTTGTAATAAGTGAACCTTTTCGTGCGGTTCGTCCAGTTGAGCCAGTAGACCAGCGTGCGGCAGTATTCGAGTTTTTCGCGTTCGATGTCTACCGGAATCACTTTTTCGTTGTGCGACAGCAGGAAGAATTCGTCGCGTTCGAGGACGATCTCCTCCCGCCGTGCGATCTTTCCGAGCGGCAGCGAGGCGTAGAGATAGAGCCGGTTCTTCGGGTCGGAGAGGCTGTGGTTTTCGATGAATTCGGGTGTGACGGTCTGCTCCGTGCGGCCGCGGGCATAGTCGGGCGCAGGGGCGTAATGTACCCGCAGGCGCGGCCTTCCCCTGACCCACCGGACGTAGCGGTAGAGTTCGGGAGGCATGTAGTGTTCGTCCCTGCGCGAACGGTAGCAGGGCATGAAATCGAGTATGACGAACTCGCCCTCGGCGGCCGAGAAGGTCGTGGCGAGGATGTTCGTGTGGGGGATGTAGGCCTGCGAAATGCGGTATTCCTCCGCGACGTCGAATCCGAAGCATCCCCCTTTCCGACGGTCGAGCAGCGATGCGAACACCGATGGCGAGTCGAAGTCGGGCAGGCACATCCATTCGATGGTTCCGCGTGCGGAGACGAGCGCCGCCGTGCGGCAGTTGCCGACGACGCCGTAATTCAGATTATTGTCCATATTCCTCGGTACGGCGGCCGGCCACCAGTTTTTTCAGATTGTTCCATGTCGTGCGGATCGCGTGTTTCACGCCGGCCGGGTCGAAACTGCCGCGGTCCCGGGCGAGGAGTTCCAGCAGAGGAACGACCTCGCTCTGTTCGGGCATATTGTAGCGGGCATGCTCCGAAGCGTTGCCGACCTTGATCGAGAGGGCTCGGGGCGGCAGGGCCGCGAACATGTCGTCGTCGGTGGTGTCGTCGCCGAGCGCAAGGATGAAATCGTAGCGTTCCTGCCGCAGCAGGCGGAGCGTTTCGGAGCCTTTCGTGAAGCGGGGCGACTTGATCTCCACGACCTTGTCCCCTTGCAGGATGTGCAGGTTCAGGCGTGCGCACAGCGGCATGAGCGCGTTGACCAATTGCTGTGCGCGCAACTGTCCCAGCCAGCTGTCGGCTTCGCGGTAATGCCATGCCAGTGCCGTCTGTTTGCGTTCGATGCGCGAGCGGGGCGTCTTCCGTGCGAAGTGTTCGAGCAACGCCGACAGCTTCGGATCCCACGAGGCGGGGCGGATGTTACAACGCCATGCGCCGCGATCCTTGTAGAAGGCACCGTGCTCGGCAGCGAGCGATACGGGCAGTCCGCCGAACCACTTTTCGAGCGTCCCGGAGTCGCGGCCGCTGCAAATGACCACGCGGTTCGCGGCATCCGTTCCCAGCGTACGGAGCAGTTCGCAGAGCCGGTGCGAGGGTACGGCCTCTTCGGGACGGGAACGGATCGGAGCGAGCGTACCGTCGTAATCGAACAGCAGCAGCCGTCGTTTCGCACGACGGTATGGCCCGACGATCTCGGCCGCGACGGTTTCGGACGTCAGCCGTTTGCGGCGTACCGCTTCGTTGCGGCGGCAGACGTCGGCCAGCTCCTTCATGAAATCGGCTGCCCATTTGTTCACGGTCTGCGTCGATACGACGGCCTGCATCCGTTCGATGCGCCGCAGCTGTTCCTCGACGGGCATCGTCAGCGCACGGTGAATCGCCGCCGCGATCTGCTCCGTGTCGTTGGGATTGATCGGCAGCGCGTCCGCCAGTTCGACGGCAGCTCCGGCCATTTCGCTGAGGATCAATACACCGGGGTTGTCGTTCTTGACGGCTACATACTCCTTGGCCACGAGGTTCATCCCGTCGCGGAGCGGGGTGACCAGCGCCACGTCGGCGACGTAATACATCGCCGCCAGTTCCTCGAACGAAAAGCCGTGGTAGAAGTAGCGGACGGGTGTCCACTCCATCGTGGAGTAGCGTCCGTTGATCGCCCCGATCTCCTTGTCGATCTCCGTCTTCAAGTCGGCGTAGGAGTTGACACGGTCGCGCGAGGGGACGATCACCATCGCCAGCGTCGCCTGCCCCCGGTATTCGGGATAGCGTTCCAGAAACGAACCGAAGCCGCGGAGCCGATGGAGAATTCCCTTGCTGTAATCCAGCCGGTCGACCGAGAGGATCAGCTTGCGGTCGCCGAACTGTTCCCGTGTCTTCGCGATCAGCGGTTGCGCTCCGGCGTTCGAGGAGATGCCGTGGAAGGCGGCGTAGTCGATGCCCATCGGCAGCGCGTCGACGCGGACGCAG